>Ga0207671_10000130_pt1 | contig 117434 bp, 96 predicted proteins | sample KBSC24metaG_FD_184352 | JGI IMG/M metagenome (GOLD analysis project Ga0207671, IMG submission 184352) | Corn rhizosphere microbial communities from Kellogg Biological Station, Michigan, USA - KBS C2-4 metaG (SPAdes) (version 2) | ecosystem: Host-associated > Plants > Roots > Rhizosphere > Soil...
TAGATACAAAATATAAAAATGATTGTTTGACTTTTTTTTGAATTTAAAACTGGTATCTTTGCGCAAAATTTCGGAGTGGAAATGAGTTGTAAACGTCTGTTTTCCTTATTGTTATTGGTTTTCGCGCTTATAGGTACCTCCTTTTCGGCACTTGCCCAAACTGATGCTAACCCGGTTGCCAGTCCTGCCACCCCGGCGGATACTGTACTTGCCAGTCCTGCAGCCGCAACGGAAGCGCCAAAAGGTAAAGATCTTAATATCTCAGGTATTATCTTCGGTCACATAAGAGATGCGCATGAATGGCACGTGTTCAGCATAGGTGAAACACCGGTAGCGCTACCATTGCCGATAATCATCTACCATCCGGAAAAAGGCCTTTCCATGTTCTCTTCTTCTAAAATAGCAGAAGGTGAATCTTACGAAGGTTACCACCTGGATAAAAGTGGCATGAAGGAACGAATAGTTTCTGAAGACGGAGCCAAGATCACAGACCTTTCTATTACAAAGAACATTTTTGCAATGCTTGTATCTGCTATGATATTAATATGGCTGATGACAAGTGCAGCAAAGAAATATAAGACTGCCGGTGCAATGAAAGCTCCTAAGGGTTTTCAGAATGCATTGGAAGCATGTATCATTTTCATGCGTGACGAAGTAGCTAAGCCTAATCTGGGCCACAAATACAAGAAGTATTTACCATTGCTGCTTACTATATTCTTCTTTATATGGCTGAATAATATGTTTGGCTTGTTCCCGGGCGGTGCAAACTTTACCGGCAATATTGCCGTTACAGCCTGCCTTTCTGTAATATCATTCCTGGTAATGATATTCAGCGCTAACAAACATTATTGGGGCCATATGTTTAATCCGCCGGGCGTGCCTTTCGGTATTAAGCTGCTGCTGGTACCTATTGAAATAATTTCCATGTTCATTAAGCCGCTGGCGCTTACCATACGTCTTTTTGCAAACATGTTAGCTGGTCACATCATTATATTGAGCGTGATCTGTATGATTTTCATTTTCGGAATGCTGAATAAATATGTAGGTATTGGTTTCATACCGGTGTCTGTAGCATTTTCAGTGTTTATGTTTATGGTAGAATTGCTTGTTGCTGCCGTTCAGGCGTTCATCTTCGCTACGCTCACCGCTGTATTCATCGGTCAGGCTATAGAAGAGAACCATAGTGAAGAAACCGGGCAGGAGTACCATGTAAACGAAAGGGAAATAATAGCGTAGTTTTTTTAATTAAAATCCATATATAGTATGTCTTTGTTGAACACAATTTTGTTAGCAGCTGATTCAGCTAGCGGTTTGGCTAAAGCTGGTGGTGCTATAGGTGCTGGTGTTGCAGCCCTGGGTGCCGGTGTAGGTATAGGCCAGATTGGTAAGGGCGCTGTAGAAGCGATCTCTCGCCAGCCGGAAGCTTCAGGCGACATCCGTGCAAACATGATCCTGACTGCTGCCTTCGTAGAAGGTGTGGCTCTGTTCGGTGTTATCGCGGGTCTGCTTGCTATCGTACTGTAATTACAGTACACAAAACATTTAACTGCACCCGACGCACAGGGCCGAAGGTGCAGTTATTTAAACCGATAAGATTTTAAAGAATATAAATTTTAAACTTTACAATAAATAAACAGGTATGGAATTGTTAACCCCGGAACTTGGTTTGTTCTTTTGGACTCTTATAGCGTTCCTGATTGTTGTATTCGTGCTGCGCAAATTTGCCTGGAAACCGATCATCAGCTCGCTGGATGAACGTGAAAAAGGTATAGCAGATGCGATATCTACTGCCGATAACCTGAAGAAGGAAATGGGCCAGATGAAAGCAGAGAACGAGCGCATAATGGCTGAAGCCCGCGAAGAACGTGCACAGATGCTGAAAGAAGCAAAAGAAATGAAGGACCGCATTGTGAATGAAGCTAAGGACCAGGCGAAAGCTGAAGCTAACAAGATCATTGCTGATGCACAGCAGCAGATACAGCAGCAGAAAATGGCTGCGCTTACCGAAGTGAAGAATGAAATAGGCACACTGGCTGTGGAAGTAGCAGAAAAGATACTGCGCAAAAGCCTGGCTACTGCTGAAGCACAGGATAGCTATGTGAGCATGCTGGCTGAAGACATTAAACTGAACTAATTAAAACAAAAAGCTTTTGCTAAAACAAAAGCGCTAACAATATTTAATACATGCAAAATCCACGTCTTGCATCGCGCTACGCAAAATCGCTCTTCGACCTGGTTGTTGAAAAGAACAGCCTGGAAGATACGCTGAAGGATATGCAGTTGCTGATAAGCATCTGCAACCAGAACGCTGATTTTATTGCCATGCTGCGCAGCCCTATTATAAAGGCTGATAAGAAGGAGCATATTATTGAAATGATACTGAAGGGACAGGTACACAGCATTACACTGGCTTTTATGCGCCTGCTGGTAAGCAAAGGCCGTGAAACCAACCTGCCTGAAATAGCTGCTTCATTTGTAGCTCAGTACAAAGAAATGAAGAAGATAAAAACAGTGAAGCTGACAACAGCTGTACCTGTAAATGAAAATGTGAAGGTGTCTATACTGACTAAGATAGCTGCTGGCCTGCAGGGCGGAACAGTGGAACTGGCTACAGATGTAAACCCTGAACTGATTGGTGGTTTTGTGCTGGAAATGGAAGATAAATTGTTTGATGCAAGTGTACGCCGTGAGCTGAACAATGTGAAAGCTAAGTTCATGGATTACTCTTACGTATCATCACTATAAAGAATATAATTTTAGAAACGTTTTTTAAAACAATATAGATCATGGTTGAAATTAAACCGGATGAAATTTCGGCGATATTGCGCCAACAGTTAGGCGGTTTTGAAGGCGCTGCTAACCTGGAAGAAGTTGGTACCGTACTGCAGATAGGCGATGGTATCGCACGTATTTATGGTTTGAACGGTGTACGTTCCGGTGAACTGGTAGCATTTGAAAATGGTACAAAAGCAATAGCCCTGAACCTTGAAGAAGATAACGTGGGTGTGGTACTGATGGGTGAAAGCGGTAAGATAAAAGAAGGTGACAAAGTAACCCGTACCGGCAAGATCGCTTCTATAAAGGTAGGCGAAGGCATGGTGGGTCGTGTTATCAACACGCTAGGTGAACCGATAGATGGTAAAGGCCCGCTGAAAGGCGAACTGTATGAAATGCCGCTGGAACGTAAAGCTCCGGGTGTTATCTTCCGTGAACCGGTAAAGGAACCACTGCAGACAGGTATCAAAGCGATAGATGCGATGATCCCTATCGGTCGCGGACAGCGTGAACTGGTTATCGGTGATCGCCAGACAGGTAAAACTGCTATCTGCGTCGATACCATCATCAACCAAAAAGAATTCTTTGATGCAGGCAAACCTGTATATTGTATATATGTAGCGATAGGTCAGAAAGCATCTACCATTGCCGGTGTTATGAAAACATTGGAAGATAATGGTGCTATGGCTTATACTACCATTGTTGCAGCTTCTGCGGCTGATCCTGCTCCTCAGCAGTTCTTCGCTCCGTTCGCCGGTGCTGCGATAGGTGAGTTCTTCCGCGATACCGGTCGTCCCGCACTGATTGTTTATGATGATCTGTCTAAGCAGGCCGTGGCTTACCGCGAGGTATCTCTGTTGCTGCGTCGCCCACCAGGCCGTGAAGCGTATCCTGGTGACGTGTTCTACCTGCATAGCCGCTTGCTGGAACGTGCTGCCAAGGTTATCAGCAATGATGCTGTGGCTAGCAAAATGAACGATCTTCCTGAGAGCATCCGCCATATGGTGAAAGGTGGTGGCTCTCTTACCGCTCTTCCAATCATCGAAACACAAGCGGGTGACGTATCAGCATATATCCCTACAAACGTTATCTCCATCACCGATGGTCAGATATTCCTTGAGTCAAACTTGTTCAACGCAGGTATCCGTCCTGCCATCAACGTGGGTATCTCTGTAAGCCGTGTGGGCGGTAACGCCCAGATCAAATCAATGAAGAAAGTATCAGGTACTCTGAAGCTTGACCAGGCTCAGTACCGCGAAATGGAAGCTTTCTCTAAGTTTGGTGGTGACCTGGATGCTGCTACAAAGATCATCCTTGATAAAGGTGCGCGCAACGTGGAAGTGCTGAAACAAGCTCAGTACAGCCCGTACAGCGTGGAAAAACAAGTAGCTATCATATACCTGGGTACTCAGAACCTGATGCGTAAAGTGCCTGTAAAGAATGTGAAAGCATTTGAAGAGGCTTTCCTGCAGCAGATGGAAATGAAACTGCCTGATGTACTGGCTGAATTTAAGAAAGGTAACCTGCCTGAAATAGGCATTGAGAAGATGGTGAAAATGGCTGAAGATCTGATTCCTCAGTACGCGCACTAATCCTTAAAGGTTGAAAATATAAAGAAGCCTGTGGTGATAAACCACGGGCTTCGTAATTTTAGCTAAATGAGCATTAGTATCAGGCAAGCTAATCGTGGAGATGTAAGCCCCATTTACCACTTCATAAATGAGCTGGAGGAAACTGTATTTGACAGGACTGCATTTGCCGCACATTATTACTACAATCTGCAGCAACCGCATGTTCATTACCTGGTTGCGGAAGATGCGGGCAAAGCAATAGGCTTTATCAGTTGCCACGGACAGGTATTGCTACATCATAACGGATTGGTATATGAGATACAGGAATTACTTGTTGATAAAGACTATAGAAGTAAAGGCGTAGGCGCATTGCTCATAAAAGCGCTGGAAGAAAAGCTTGCTGCAGAAGATTACGAGCTACTGGAGGTTGCCTCAAACATAAGAAGAAAAGATACACATCGCTTTTACCTTGCCAATAGCTTCAGACAAACTCATTATAAGTTCACCAAAGAGCCCGGAAAATAATGCCTTTAATTGTATTGCATACAAGCATAAATGCACCTGTAGAGCGCTGTTTTGATTTGGCTCGCAGTATAGACCTACATATGTTATCTACCGGCAAAAGCCAGGAAAAAGCAATTGCAGGCAGAACAACAGGTCTTATAGAACTAAATGAAACAGTAACATGGCAGGCACGGCATTTCGGTATAACACAACATCTAAGCTCGCGGATTACAGAGATGAAGCGCCCTGAATATTTTGTAGATGAAATGGTAAAGGGTGCGTTCAAAAGCATTTTTCATCAACACTTTTTCGAAGCACAAGACAAGGGTGCCTTAATGACCGACAAGTTCCAATACGAAGTTCCGTTCGGCATTTTGGGAAGGCTGTTTAATGCCCTCATTTTGCATCGCTATATGAAACGATTACTCGTCGAGCGCAATGAAGTAATAAAAACTATAGCCGAAAGCGAAAAATGGAAAGAATATATTCCTCATTCAAAAGTATAAGCCTTGGTATAGGCCATCTTAATGGCCTTTTTCCCCAGAGCAACCTGGCTTGTGCTTATTTCAAAATAGTCGTGGAAGGTAGTGTCTTCACCAAATTTAAATCCTATAATGTAGGTATAAGGTTCTGTGCTACGGCGTAAAATAGGTTTTACGTGCTCTGCATTTTTAGGCATGGCAAATGTGCCTTCCGCATTGTCCATACCGTATGTTGCATCTACAATATAGCTGCCCGTCGTGCTGCTTGTGCTATCGGTTATGATCTTAACATTAAAGGTAAAACCGTTTAGTTGATCTTCCTTTATAGTTTCACTGTCAGCTGCCACTATGGTGCCTGGCACTATTATGTTTGCATTATTGTTGACTTTAGATGCTGCAGTATGGCATGAAGTAAATGCTAAGACACAGGCTATTACAGATATGGTCCATTTTTTCATAAGCATGGCAAAAGTACATTCTGTTTACTTGCATCGGGTGCATTCCGCAAACATTTTATCAACTCCTGTTATTGGCTTACTTTTAGTATTCATTAAAATCCCTGCCGTTATTATGAACCGAAATATTCACCTAAAAAAGTGGGCATTGCCCGTTATTGTATTAATGAGTACGCAATTAATGAACACGAGTTGCAATAGCAGCCAACAATCGGCACACGTAACAGATACTGCTACAGCTAAACCTGCAAATGATACATTTAAAGTAGAGGCAGAATCATTTGCCGATCTACAACTACTGCGCTACCAGATCCCGGGTTTCAATGAACTGAGCCTGCAGCAGAAGAAGCTTGCTTATTATTTATACCAGGCTGCACTGAGCGGCCGTGACATTATTTATGACCAAAAAAGCAAGTATGGCCTGCTGCTGCGTAAAACAATAGAAGCTGTATATGGCAGCTATAAAGGCGATAAGAATAATGACAACTGGAAGAAGTTTGAAGTGTATTGCGGTCGCTTCTGGTTTAGCAATGGCAATCACCATCATTACAGCAACGATAAGTTTATACCGGAGTGCTCCTACGAATATTTTGCGGAGATAGTGAAGAATAGTGATGCTGCGCAATTACCATTGCAAAGCGGCGAAACGGTAGATGCATTTCTCACACGCATAAAACCAATGGTGTACGACCTGAACTTTGAGCCAAAGGTAGTAGATCAGCGCCCTGATATAGATAACGTAGCGCATTCATCTAACAACTTCTATGAGGGAGTTACTCAAAAAGAAGTGGAAGCCTTCTATGCCAAATTTGATACAAAGGGAGATGCGCCATCATGGGGGCTGAACAGCAAGCTAATGAAAGTGAATGGTACTATAGAAGAGAAGGTGTGGAAGAGCGGCGGCATGTATGGCGCAGCAATAGACCACATAATAGAATGGTTGGATAAAGCAGTAACTGTGGCAGAAGACTCAGATCAAAAACAGGCCCTGCAACTGTTGGTGCAATTCTACAAAACAGGCAATCTGAAAACATGGGATGATTATAGCATAGCCTGGGTAAAAGATACAGCCTCACGTATAGATGTAGTAAATGGTTTTATAGAAGTATACCTCGATGCTATTGGCAAAAAGGGTAGCTTCGAAAGCACTGTATCTCTTAAAGACCTTGAAGAAACAAAACGTATAAAAGCGATAGCAGATGAGGCACAATGGTTTGAGGATAACTCACCCATTATGCCGGAGCATAAAAAGAAAAATGTAAAGGGCATAAGTGCAAAGGCGATAACCGTAATAGTGGAAAGCGGTGATGCAGCCCCAAGTACCCCCATAGGTATAAATTTGCCAAATGCTGACTGGGTACGTGCAGAGCATGGGTCAAAGTCTGTGTCCCTTAGCAATATCATTCATGCTTACAATGAAAGCAGTGCAAAGAGCGGTATGTTAGAAGAATTTGCAGTTAATGATACAGTAATGCAGCGCATGAAAAAATATGGTCCGTTGGCTTCAGATCTACACACCGATATGCATGAATGTATAGGCCATGCATCTGGTCAGATCAATCCCGGGGTTGAAACAACAGATAAGACTTTGAAAAACTACGCATCAACCCTGGAAGAAGCACGTGCAGACCTTGTAGGCCTGTACTTTATAATGGATCACAAGTTGGTGGAAATAGGTGTAATGCCGAACATGGACGTAGCAAAGACAGAATACGACAGCTATATGATGAATGGCCTTATGACACAGCTTACTCGACTGAAACCCGGCGAGAATCTGGAAGAAGCACATATGCGCAACCGTCAGCTTATAGCTCGCTGGGCTTATGAGCATGGAAAGAAAGATAATGTAGTAGAGTTTGTAAAGAAAGACGGCAAAACGTATGTCCGTGTAAATGATTACGACAAGCTTCGCACTCTTTTTGGTCAGCTGCTACGCGAAATACAACGCATAAAATCAGAAGGGGACTTTAATGGTGGCAAAGCATTGGTAGAGAACTACGGCGTGAAAGTAGATGATGCACTGCATAATGAAGTGCTGGCTCGCTTTGCCAAACTGAACATAAAACCATATAAAGGATTTATACAACCAAAACTGGTGCCCATAATGAATGGAAGCGACATAACGGATGTAAAAGTAGAATACCCAACCAGCTTCTACCAGCAGATGATGGAATATGGCAAGAACTATGCATACCTGCCTGTAGTAAATTAATCTACGTCGTTTAATAAAAGAAAGAAGGGAGCCATTTGGTTCCCTTCTTTCTTTTATATTCTTAGATAATTATTTTAATCTCAGCTTATGCTTTTCAATAATAAACTCTCTTTGGGTGTATCTGGGTGGTAAAAAGTAAGGTAGTGATATGTAGGTATTTGGTATCCAGTTAGTCTTAGGATATTTATCCAAAAGCATCTCGGTTTGGTCACTAGCTTTGGTCAAAAGGGCCTCAGGTATTTTATAGCCATTGGTTATGAAATGAGTGGATATTTCTTTATAGCCGGAGTAGGCTATTCTTCCACGATTATCCAGAACCATTCCACCGATGATAAGCCAATATTTCCCATCCTCGAGAGGAGAATAAGTTTCGGCCATATTCTGTAAAAGATATTCCATAATATGGTTTGCCAAAACCTGTGCACTTGAGTCTGATTTATCTTTTTCCAAAGAGCTTTCGGCATTCTCCGAGTAGTGTATAGTTATTCCGTTAATTAACTTCGGCATTGGGAATTGCATTATAAACAGGATGTCCGTAACCGTAGGGTTTTGAAGGTTAACTGCTGCGACTGTGTCTATATATGCTTGTTTAAAAACAATCGTATCTCCAGTATATTTAGACACAATTTTCTCATTCTCTTGTGCAGCCAATCTTACCGGACATGCAAAGGAGAGAATAAATGGTGATGCGAAAAGAAATGTGCGTGCAATAATGGAGTAAATACGTTTTTTTAAAGTTGGCATAAAAATCATTTGGTACGACTAAGGTAGGTGTATTTTCTACAAATGCTATACCTAACAAAGTGCCGGTTTAGAACACTTTAAAGAAAGACAGGAGCCATTTGGGCTCCCATCTCCTTTTTCTATCTATTGTTATATGCTAACTAGCTTATGATTCTTTACCGTAAAAATATTTAGAAACTCGGGCGCGTAATACAGAAGGAAAGGTACTCCTGTTCCATTTAGATGCGCCGGATTGCGGGCAGGGTAGTTATTTAATAATGAACCAATTTTACGACCTACTTCGTCAGATACGGCTTTGTTTGCCTTAGGTAATTTTTCGTCAGGTATTGTGTCTGATGCTGTAACTACGCCGCTATACTCGTAATAAACTATTTTCCCTTTTTGGTCCAGCACAACATTGTTTATGCCCAGCCTGTATCCACCATCATCAAGCTTTTCAACTTCCTTAGTCAGATTGTTCAGCAGATATTCCAAAATGCTTTCTGCATACTTAGAGCTTACAAATTCAGCACTTTCATGGTATTTCATTTTTATGTTCGAGTCATACATCGTAAAGATCTTTTCGCCATTAAGCTTAATGGGGTAGGGCTCGCGTACGGCAATAGCTGTATCATTTTTCCCTGTTTTGGAATTAACTGTGACGGTTGTGTCACGTATGCCTTTCTTCAGTTCAATAGTGTTTCCTTCATACTTTACAATATTCCCCTGTTTCTCAAACTTTGCGGAAAAACCGCTTTTTGTAAACAGTAGCAGACATACAAGTGTCAGCGGCACCGCAAGCAACATCTTGCTTTTGGTGATTGAAGATGATTTTTTACTGAGCATAATAATTCTTGATTTTATAGGTGAATAATTAAATGAATGCGCAATAACCGGTGCATGTTGCAGCATAGACTGTTCTATGAGAAAAATCCCATACTGTTTTGCTTTGGCGGCACCGGCACCATCGGCCTGATATTCATGTACCAGTGAAAGTCTTTTTTGATATACGTACACCAACGGGTGAAACCAGAACACAATACGCGCAAGCTGCATCAGTAGCATATCTGCAAAATGAAAAGCCATGCTATGCAACTGCTCGTGTGTCAATATTATTTTCCATTGTTCAGCGGTATACTGCGCCTTGCTTTCTACAAATACAAAATTGAAAATGGAAAATGGCGTATGATGCTTGCCGGTTTCTATCACTGTCCAGGCTCCTTCTTTAGTTCTTTTCCCTTTATAGTAGAAGGTTAATAGTTTTACTATGGCCGCGATAAGTAAAATAATGCTTACAATAACACCGGCTAAATAGATATAACCTGCATAAACGCTCCAGTCTATAATATAATGTTGCGACGCAATGCTTGTACTTACCTGTTCCTTAATCTGGATAGTATTGTTTATAGGTTTACCTGCTATGCCACTTCCGGAAATAACAGTATTATCCGACCATTGCCACAGGGGTAAAAAGATACCAAGCAATAAGGTAGAGATAAGATAAAATCGGTTATAGCTGTGGAAAGCTTCTTTTTTCAAAAGTAGTTCGAATAGTAAAAGGCTAAGCAACCATATGGCAGTGGCATTAAGGAGGTATTGTGTCATAATGGGTAGTTTTAAGAGTGGAGTAATGGGATATAGGGGCTGGCAGGGCAAATATGTTACATGCTAACTAGTTTATGGTTCTTGATCTGAAATGGGTTGCGAAAAACCACGCCATTGACAAGAGATGGTACAGCATCTCCCTTATAATATGCAGGTTCATGCTTAGGCGCCTCATTTAGTAGCTCGTCTACTCGCCTGCCTATTGCTTCAGAAGTCGCCTTGTCTACTTCTGCATGTGGCTTTGGGGGATATGAATTGGATGTTCCTCTTAAGCTGCCATACTCATAATATACTATAGAGCCATTCTCATTTACTACCACATTATCTACGCTCAACATATAATAGCCATCTTCCAGTTTAGAGAAATCACCACTGAGGCGGCTGAGCAGGTATTCTCTTAATCCATCAGCAGTAAAAGAAGATGTATTAGTTACCGGGCTACCCATTTTATTTTGTGCATACAGATCATCAGAAGTATATATTTTCTTTCCGTTTAGTTTTATAGGGTGGGGGCTTAATGAAGTTACCAGCATTTGCTGCTTTCCTGTACTTGGATCCATTACAGTAACTGTATCAGCAGGTAATTGTGGGGACAGTTCTATCACGTTGTCTCTGTACTTTACAATATTCCCATCGCGGCTGAACTTTGCGGAAAAGCTGTTTTGAGTGAACAATAAGAGGCATACCAATGTTAACGGTATTGCCAGCAGCAATTTACCTTTTGCTATTGCCGAAGATTTTTTACTTAACATACCGATTCGTGATCTTACAGGTGAAAAACTAAATGAATGAGATACTGCAGGGGCTTTGCTCAGCATCGCCTGCTCTACAAGAAATTGACCATATAAGCGGGGTTGCACTGCACTTACCCTGTCTGCCTGGTATTCATGCAGCATCAGCAAGCGGCGCTGATATATATACACTAGTGGATGAAACCAAAAGAAAATACGCACAATTTGAATCAGCAGCAGATCAACAAAGTGGAATGCCATGCTGTGCAATTGCTCATGCGTCAGTATTATATTCCACTGTTCTGGGGTGTACTGAGCTTTGCTGTTTACAAAGGTGTAATTGAAGATAGAGAAGGGTGCATGATTGTTCCCAGTTTCTATTATGGTCCAGGCGCCTTCAATGCTCACTTTGCCGCGGCGGTAAAGCATTATTAGCTTTGCCAACTCTGCTATAAAAAATAGCAGGCTTACTGTAGAGCCAACTACATAAAAATATAGCAGGTAGTGCTGCCAGTTGATATGCATACTTGATATGGTAGCATTGTCTGCAATGCGTGCTTTTGTTTCTACTACGTTTTGTATGGCATTGCTTTGCCCGTATATCACTGTCGAATCTTGCCAGTGTATTAGTGGCAGAAAAATGCCGCATAGTAACGTCGTTACCAGGTACAATCTGTTGTAGCTATGGTAGCTTTCCTTTTTAAGAAGCAGATCAAAAATCAGTAGGCTCAATAGCCAGATAGCCGTTACATTTAAGAGATACTGTGCCATAAATTAAAATTTTACTGATGATTTTTTTGATTGACGGAATATCGGAGATGCTATTCCTTTTTATTGTTGTCAAGCGTTTTCAGCAGATCATTAAGTTCCTTCAGGTTCATGTCCTCGCTTTGCACCAGGAAGCTGACCAGCTTTTTAGGTGAGCCACCAAAATATTTTTCCATCAGGCTTTTTACGCCATGCTGTGCGTAGTCTTCTTTAGTCACTGTGGGAAAATACTCGTACGTTTTGCCATAGGCCTTATGCCCGACGAAACCTTTCTTTTCCAGTATGCGTACTACTGATGAGACAGTGCTGTGCGGTATATCCGGATCACCTAATTTTTCTATTATATCGCGTACCAGGCAATGGCCTAACTGCCATATTGTTTGCATTATTTCCTCTTCTGCTTTTGTCAGAGAGGATAACTGTTTGCTTCGCTTCATAACGTAATGTTACGTTACAAAACTGAAATATCCAAATTGTTTTTTGTTAATGGGATAATGCAGCAATAAAAAAAAGATAACCTAAGTCATCTTTTCAAAATATTTGTGCAGACTAATAATCTAATGGTATTCTGTAAATGCAGTGTTTGCTTTTTTCATAGTAGTAAGCGAACTTCAAAGACTCATCTATTGTAGGGGTAGCCTTTATTGCCATCAAGTCCATCAGTTTCCTGTCTTTTATTATTCGCTGTTGCGCCGGATTATACACCATAAATTTCAGATCATTGTAGATAGTGTAAATGATCAACAAATTACCTTTTGTCTTATCATAACGCACATTCCATATTGCATAAGGTAGTAGCTTGTTTGGCCTTTTGAAGTTCATTATTTCTGCCATGTCATTAAATACGGTATCATCAAATGGAATAGTATATATTCTATTGTTTTCAAGATTTACAAATCTATTGGAGAAAGGTAGGGTAACGAAAGGGTAAGCAACTCTGGGTAACACCATATTATATTTTATCCCCGTAGTACTGTATTGTGGTGGCAGAGTATCGCTAACGTAGGTGCTGAAACGATAGTGACGATCATTTAACACAAATTTTGTCAGGTAGTAATTTTTGCCATCAAATGGCTTTAGCGTAGGCATATACAAGTCGCCTTTCGGTGAAATAAAAAAAGCATTTTCATTGACAGCTGTCTCTGTTTTGTCTATCGGATAGATATCCATCAGCTTGTTCCCTGAATACTTGTAAATAAACAAGACTTTATTTGATACAGAGTCTTGCGAGCCTTCTGTAACAGGCACTATATCATAGCAGGTACCTAAAAAATAATTGACCTTTGCATCTACTTTACAGGCTGCGGAAAACATGGGCCTTATCGCAGTATAGTATCTCCAGCTTTCAGGATTCTGCAATTTACTCTTCATAATAGTTTGCTTCGCAAGTGCGAATGAGAGCGAGAAGGTATCAATCTCAGCTCCATTATTATGTAGCTCGTAGTATTCGTTATTTAAATTGTTCTCAATAAAGAATTGGGTATTGTTGACATAGTCTATATTAAACCTGGGCGGTAAATAGAAATGGCATAGTATCTCATCACTGCCGCCGGCGTTGTTGTTCGCTGCACTTGTCTCCAGCGCTTGCCTTATCTTACTGCTATCAAGCCCCTTCAGAATGCTTCTGAATATTTCTGTATTTGCCCGATCATAAATAATAAATTCGGAGAAAGACTGTCTGTTTAGATAATTGTACAAACTATCAGACCAGATAATGGGATAGTGATAGTTGCTAAGCCCATATTTCTTTTCAATTGCTGCAGAGTCTTCTTTTAGCTCTTCCTTTAATACCAAACTGATAGGAAATTGCAACGATTGGGTGTGCCTGATACCATACTGGCAAAGAAAGCAATCATTTAGATCAAACTTTATGTATCCCTTCTGTGCGGATGCATCTGTGCAGGAAATTAAAATAATGAAGTAGGGTAATATTCTTTTCATCTTCGTTGTATATGATTCTAAAATAAAAAAGCCGCCTCAAAAGCAATGAGAGGCGGCAATCTTTTAACAGAAATATAGGAGCTTACTTTTTACTCAGTACCTGCTGTAGTACTTCATCCATTTCACTTACATAGTGGAACTTCACGCCTTTTATATATTCCTTATTTATTTCTTCTACATCCTTTTCATTTTGTGAACACAGGATAATATCTTTTATGCCGGCGCGTTTTGCAGCCAGCACTTTTTCCTTTATACCGCCCACAGGCAACACTTGCCCGCGCAGTGTTATTTCTCCTGTCATGGCGAAGTATGGTTTCACTTTACGCCCTGTATAGGCTGATGCCAATGCGGTTAGTATTGTTATACCTGCGCTTGGGCCATCCTTGGGTACTGCGCCTTCCGGTACATGTATATGTGTTTCCGTCTCGGTAAATCTTTCTACGGGTATACCATATTCAGCCGCATGTGCTTTTAGATAGGTGAGTGCTGTTGTTGCACTTTCCTTCATCACATTTCCCAGGTTGCCGGTTAGTATCAGGTTGCCTTTCCCCTTTATGGTGCTGGCCTCTATAAAAAGAATATCGCCGCCAACTGATGTCCAGGCCAGGCCCACTGATACGCCTGGCGGGTGTCCCTTGGTATATATATCATTGCTATAGCGCGGCTTGCCCATTATTCGTTCCACGTCTTCCATGCTTACCTGTGGCGCTACCTTTTCTTCCATTGCTACCTGTTTTGCTACAGAGCGCATAATGGCTGCAATATCACGGTCCAGTTCGCGCACGCCGGATTCCCGTGTGTAGTCTTGTATCAGTTTGCCAAGCACCTTGTCAGGAAAGCGCATGGGCACTTTTTTCAGGCCATGCATTTCTTTTTGTTTTGGTATCAGGTGCCGTTTAGCTATTTCTATTTTTTCTTCCAGCGAATAGCCTGTGAGTTGTATTATCTCAAGGCGATCGCGCAACGCAGGCTGTATTTCGCTTAGGCTGTTTGCCGTAGCAATGAACAATACCTTTGAAAGGTCAAATTCCATTTCCAGGTAGTTGTCATAGAAAGAATTGTTCTGCTCCGGGTCTAATATTTCTAATAATGCTGAGCTTGGGTCACCACGAAAATCTTTACCTATTTTATCTATTTCATCCAGTATAAATACCGGGTTGGCTGACTTTATCTTTCTTATAGATTGTATAATGCGGCCCGGCATAGCGCCAATATATGTCTTGCGGTGCCCGCGCAGCTCACTTTCATCATGCAGACCGCCAAGGCTCAGGCGCACGTATTTCCGGTCTATCGCATTTGCTATACTTCTGCCCAGTGATGTTTTACCAATACCAGGAGGGCCTACAAAGCACAGAATTGGAGATTTCATATCTCCCTTCAGTTTCAGCACAGCAAGGTATTCCAGTATGCGGTCCTTTATCTTATCCATACCGTAGTGATCCTCATCTAATACCTTCTGCGCCTTCTTTAGGTCGTAACTGTCCTCTGTGTAGGTGCCCCATGGCAGGTCCAGCATCAGGTCCAGGTGATTGTATATCACCGAATAGTCGGGCGTGCTGGGGTGCATGCGCTCCAGCTTTTCTATATTCTTCTGAAAAAGCTCTTTGGCACTTTCAGGCCATTTCATTTCATCTGCGCGCTTTTGCAAGTCGCGTATCTCCCGTTCATTTGGGTCTCCACCCAGCTCTTCACGTATACTTTTCATCTGCTGCTGCAGAAAGTATTCGCGTTGTTGTTTGTCTATATCTGCGCGTGTCTTGTTTGTTATTTCATTTTTCAGCTCCACCAGTTGCAGTTCAGATTGCAGTAGTTGCAGCAGGCGTTCTGCACGTACCTTTACTGTATTTTCCTCCAGCAGTGCCTGCTTATCTATAAGCTTTGCATTTATGTTGGAAGCTATAAAGTGCATCAGGAAAGATTGCTGTTCTATATTGCGCAGTACTATACTTGCCTCATTCGGCATGTTTGGCGATTGCTGTGCTATGCGCTCAGAATAATCCTTTATTGACGACATCAGCGCGTCAAACTCTGCGTCATTCTGTGGGAAAATATCTTCCAGATATTTTACGCGTGCTGCATAATAAGGTTCAGTTTGCGTATATGATTCAATTGAAAAGCGCATGCGACCCATAATGAATATGGTCGTATTGCCATCCGGCATTTTTATTTGTTTTACCACTTTGGCCAATGTACCTGTGGTATAGATATCATCCGGCTGCGGATCATCGTTATTGCCGTCTTTCTGTGCTACTACGCCTATCCATTTTCCTGCTTTCTGTGCTTCCGCTATTGCTTTTACAGATTTTTCGCGGGCCACTGTTATTGGCAGCACCACGTTCGGGAAAAGTACTGTATTTCTTAACGCTATAATTGGTAGTTCCTCGGGGAGATTGCCTTTTTCATTCTCGTCCAGTTCGTCTTCCCCCAGGGGCACTATCGGCATGAACTCCATTTCTTGCTCAGCCTGCCCCAGGAACATATCAAACATTGATTTCATTTCGGACATTATGTCAATAATTTCTGCTTGGTTGCTATGTAGTGTGAGACAAATATATTGTCAATACCTATGCCAAAAGAATGAAACCTGCAATTTTTACAGCCTTTTTAAGTTTTTCATACTTTTACAGATTAAATAGCTCATATGAAATTTAAATACATAGTAGGCTCTTTGCTACTTATTAACGGGCTTCTAAATACGCAGCCGGCACAAGCGCAAAAGAAAGGAATGGACACCACCATTAAAATTAAACCAACACCAATAGGCAAATTTTACCTGGGCAATAGTCTGGATGCGGCTATCTTTTCCATAGCACCCATGACAAGCCCTTATTCAAATAATACAGTCTCAACACTTCGTTTCAGCTATGCCTTTAATATAGGGGCAAATGTTAACTATGATTTTCATAAAAGCTTTGGTCTTTTCACTGGTCTTAGCATAAAGAACGTAGGCTTCATTGAAAAAATTGGCGATAGTACTGTTAAGCGTCGCACGTACAATCTCTGTTTGCCCCTAGGTATAAAGGTGGGTGATCTTAAAAAGCACAATTACTTTTTTGCCGGTGTGGACCTCGAAGTACCTTTCAACTATAAAGAGAAGGGTTTTGTGAAACGTGGCCACAAAGAAAAGTTCAATGAATGGTTCGGCAATCGCACACCATCATTCATGCCTGCGGTATTTGGTGGTATGTCTTTAAAACCAGGCGTTACTGTAAAACTGGAATACTATCTCAATAACTTTCTGAACACGAGCTACACAGAGAATGGCTATCAGCCATATGCAGGTTACAAGGCCAATCTTATATTACTCAGCTTTGGTGTTGATATTCATTACACTAAGCCAAAAGAACATAAAAAAGGCATGCAGATGAAATTCTCATAGCATGCTTAAAAAAATGTTTTAAAACTATTTAATGATCTGTGCGAGTTTGGTTTCCAGGGCTTCACCGCGCAGATCATGTGCTATTATACGGCCGCTTGTATCCAGCAAGAAGTTTGAAGGAATAGCTTCAATGCCATATTGCTTCACCACCTGCGATTCCCAGCCTTTTAGTTCGCTCACATGATTTGGCCAGCTCAGCTTGTCATCTTGAATTGCTTTTACCCAGTTGTCTTTCTTTTCATCCAGCGATACGCTGTATACTGTAAAATTCTTGTCTTTATACTTGTTGTAGGCAGCCACCACATTTGGGTTTTCGGCTCTGCATGGCCCGCACCACGATGCCCAGAAATCAAGCAACACATATTTGCCCCTTAGTGATGATAATTTTATTTCTTTCCCGTCCGCACTTTGCAATGCTATGTCTGTAGCCAGGTCACCTACGTTTACATTGGTAGGTGCCGTCGCTGGTGTCGCTTGCTTACTAAGTACCGTATTATAATAAGCTATGAAATCCTTAGTGGTCTTCATATTCGGAAACCTACGCTCCAAACCTTGGCTAAAGGCATTCAGGAAATCTCCTTCTGTACGCACGTTCAATATTCTTGCTGCAAATATGGCGTTAGGCATATATGAGCTGGTATCTGCATATTGTTCTACAAAACGGGTGAACGACAAGCGCATATCCCCAAATTCTTTTTTTGCTGCGTCTGTAATGCTGTCATTGCCACGCGCTTGCAGCGTATCCAGCACCATGCGCATAGTATTGAAATCACGAAGGTGTTCGTCAATTGCAAGAATGAATTTGTGCAGGCTTTCTGACGCATTGGAGCCATTCACCTGGTAGTGTCCCATGTCGTTCCAGTCGCCGGTTATTTTTACATTGCCTTTATCCAAAGAAAGCAATATGAATTTATTATCGCTAAAGTGTAACCTGTAAAGGCCTGGTTCCGGTGCAGTGCCTGAGAGTTCAAAATGGCCCTTGTCGTTGCTATGGGTTGAGTCTACAACCGTTATCACATCATTTACACCTATTTCTTCCAATACTACGTTTTCTGAAGGCATATCCTTCATTTCACCTATCACCGTAAACTTATTTTTACTGCCTGTACAAGCAGCAAGTCCGAGAAGAAAAAGGGCAGATAGTACGTGTAACCGTTTTGATCTCATTTATCTCATTTTGATTAAGCTTTGCAAACCTAATTAATTATTCGCGTAAGAATATGCTAAAAAGATAGTTGTAAACTACACATCAGGTAGTTAGGAAAACTTTAACATATGATAACTATTCTATTTATAGTCGATGCTAAAGTACTTATAGGTTTTGTCGCAAACACACCTCAACAATGTCGCATTGACACTACAGCAAAGTGTGAAACCTGAACTACTTTTATATACTAAATCACGCTGATTATGACAGAAACAGGCATAGATGCAGTCACATTAAAAACAGAATTGAAAAATACTTTTGATAGCTTCATCAATACGCTATCCTTGTTTACAGCAGATGAGGTGAATAAAGTGCCCTTTGAAGGTAGTTGGACCGCCGGGCAGGTAACCGAGCATATACTAAAATCGCTTCGGGCATTACCGCTGTTATTAGAAGACTCGGTAATCGCAGCAGACAGGGCTCCTGATGAAAAATGTGCTGCAGTACGGGGCTTATTCTTAGACTTTCAGGCAAAGTTCAATTCGCCGGAATCGGTTCTACCAACAGCGTCGCGTCACGATAAAGGTGAATTGATAGCACAGTTATCTGATATTAAAGATCAGATACTGGCAGCAGTAACCACAGTTGATCTATCAATGCTTTTTACACAGTTTGAATTTCCCGGTTTTGGCTATCTTACTCGTTTCGAGTGGTTCACATTCTTTGCAGTGCATACACAGAGGCATGCCAGACAATTGAAAAATATTTACGAGGCCCTCACTAGCTAAAGGATATGGCAGAGAAAAACTTGAGGATTTGCCCAAATGGTCACAAGTACTACAAAAGCAGCGATTGTCCAGTCTGCCCTATATGTGAGCGGGAAAGAGTGCCGGAAGAAGCATTTCTGGCCGCACTCAGCGCACCCGCTCGCAGAGCTCTTGAAAGATTAGGAATAAAAGCTCTGAAACAGCTTAGCAACTTTACAGAAAAAGAATTGCTTGCCCAGCACGGCTTTGGCCCCGCTTCACTGCCTGTGCTCAGGAAAGCATTGGCAGATGCAGGTTTGAGCTTCTCCGATTAATGTCCACGCACTTGCAGGCATTCAATCTTTATCTTAATATTGTCTAAGGATACATCACTATGAAAAAAATACTTTCCCTTCTACTGCTTGCGCTGCCATATATTTCTAATGCTCAGCAAATTACAACCATTGCAGGTAGTGACTCAGCAGGTTATAGTGGCGATGGCGGCTTGGCTACCGATGCTAGATTAAACTATCCAACAGGTGTTAGAGTGGATGATTCAGGAAATGTTGTTATTGCAGATGATGATAATAATGTCATCAGAAAAGTAAACCGCAAAGGTATTATCAATACAATAATAGGTAATGATACAGGAGGATATAGAGGCGATGGGGGGCTTGCGATAAGAGCAAGTATATACAGGCCCGGCGATATAGCCCTGGACAAGAAGGGCAATATTTACATTGTAGATTCATGGAACAGTGTAATCCGAAAAGTTGACAAGAGCGGGATTATCACAACTGTTGCAGGCTGTGATACTGCAGGTTATGGAGGTGATACCGGCCCTGCTATCCTCGCTAAAATAAATATCCCCTCCAGTATCGACGTTGATGCGATAGGTAATATTTACATATCAGATCAAAAAAATGCCGTCGTAAGAAAAGTGGATACTGCAGGCATTATCACAACCATAGCAGGAACTCCCGGCGTTATGGGTTATGCCGGTGATGACAGTATGGCTACATCAGCGCTAATGGGTAATGTGTGTGGTGTACGCGTTGATGCAAAAGGGAATGTTTACGTGGCTGATCATGATTATAATGCCGTTCGTAAGATAAATAAGGCAGGCATTATTACTACCATTGCCGGTAGTCCAACAGCAGGTTATACTGGCGACGGCGGTCCGGCAAAGGCGGCGCAGCTCTTTCATCCAATGGATGTGACTCTTGATCCTTTAGGTAACTTGTATATAGCAGACGAAGGGAACAATGTTATTCGTAAAATAGATACCAATGGCATTATAACCACAGTTGCAGGTATCAATACTCCCGGGTATAACGGAGACAGCATATCTGCCGATTCGGCTCAGCTGCATACCCCTTGTGGCATTACTACCGATAAATTTGGCAACCTGTACATTGCCGATACATATAACCAGCGAATTAGAAAAGTTACCTTCAATACCGACACAGTGGTTGCTTCGGGTCTTTCACACCAATTGACCATCCCTCCATCTTTTATTTATCCCAATCCTACTCACGGACTAATAAATATCACAAGCCAAAGCTTTATAAGCAATGTGGTTATAAAAAATATTGCAGGGCAATCGACATATCTCAAGCATATCAATCGGCAAAAATCCTTTCAGCTAGACATCAGCGATTTGCCCGATGGCATTTATTTTATTTGCCTTGACAATGCCTATTTGCAAAAGATAATTAAGATTGACTAACGTATATTAAAAATTACTGGCATAGTGTAGTAAACAGGTATAGATTTCCCATTTTGTTTGCCGGGTTTCCATTTCGGCATATGCATCAGCATGTCTATAGCCGCTTTATCGCAGTCTCTATCTAGGCTTTTTAACACCCTTACATCTTTTATTGAGCCGTCGGTGTCCACTATAAAGTGCAGTACCACGCGTCCTTGCACACCGGTAGCCTTTGCCCGCTCAGGGTACTTCAGATGCTTGGCTATGTAGCTTTCCAGTACGCCATTAAAGCTAGGCATTTGCTCTACATAGGTAAATATTTGTTCCTGCAACTTGGCAGTAGCATTCGTCTTAGTAGCTTGGTTTTGCTGTTTCCGCTTGTTTAAAGGCACATACAAGCTGTGTTTCGCCGTGGCTGCATCTTCTGTCTTGTTGCCATAGAAATAAAGCAATTGTACATCCGGTCGCGAAGTATTTTTTGTGCCGGGTTTGTATGTCCTTATCTCTATTAGCTGGCGTTGTTTATTATAGTTATATAATAGGCGCGTTGGTGTTTCTTTAAGACTATGTTTATAATAGGTAGCTTCTATTAGCTCCTTGCCTTTGTATTTATAATTGTAGTAATAGACAGTATCCTGCCATTGTTGTTCATATTTAATAATTGTATAGCTGCGCACATTGCCTGCCGTATCATAGGTTATAATGTGTTTATAGCGTACGTCTGGTACATAAGTTATAGTATCCGGCAAGCCCGCTTTGTTATAGTGAAAATAGGTGCGGCGGTGCAGTACACCTTTGGTCATTGCATCACTTGTGGTGTCGTTATTCAGGTCATACCCCAATATGCTTAGTATCCTGCCTGCACTATCATAGGTAAAGTTGCGTAGCTGTGTATTGTAAAAGAAATTCCCCGTGGCATTGTGAAATAGGTCCACCTTTCTTTGCATTGCCACCTGGCCATTCGGGTTGTAAATATAACTGTAGTGCCCCTCACTATGTATCACTGTGTCCTTGCTCGCTATGGGATTGTTATTGCTATCATAAGTGCAAAACACCTCGTTAAATAGAGTAAGGAAAGGCCCAGGCCTGCTGGCTATCACCGAATCTATAAATGCATCGCTATTGCCTGCTTCAGCATAGGCTGGTAACTGCTGTATTCTTTGTACGCCAATCAGGCTGTTCGCAGGCACCTCTGCATACACTTTTTTATGTGTCAAGTTCCTTCGCTGGTCATACTCATAGTCTGTTTTATAAATATTCACAGGCTTCGTTCTGGCTTCTTTATCAGTATTCCCATGCTTATAGCTAAAACTGTATTTGCCATACCTGTTTTCCTCTTTTACTATATTGCCGGCAACGCAGCCCACGCTCCGCACGCTTTCTGTATCCAGCCATTCGCCCCACAGCACCAGCTCCATATAGGATACACCCCAAGGTAATACACTTTCTGTTTGCGGGTTTTCCCACACATTCACAGTCCATTCGTCTTCGGCCGGCACTTTTTTGCTTTGTGCATCAGCGGAGTATGGGAGTAAAAGCAGAAGAAAAAAGAGATACTTCATGGCTACGAAATAATCGCTAAGTTAAGAACAACAATAGATTTCATATCCGTAGCACCTGCTTTAGTTGTTTCAGTACCTTTATTCTTATGAGCGCTCCATTCATAATCAGACCTATCCGCGCAACCGATGCAGAAGCAACATTGGCTATCTACGCCCCGTATGTTCAAAATACAATTATTTCATTCGAGTATGAAGTACCTACCTTAAGTGATTGGGAAAATAGAATACGTACTAACACCAACGATTACCCTTGGCTTGTATGCGAGCATAATGGTCAGATAGTTGGCTATGCATACGGGAGCAAACACCGTTATCGCACTGCATATTCATGGTCTCCGGAGTCGACAATATATCTGGCAGAGAATTATCATGGCCGTGGTATCGCTGTGGTATTATATCAAACACTTTTTTCACTGCTTAGGCTGCAAGGTTATTTTAATGTCTATGCGGGTGTTGGCCTGCCCAATAAGAAAAGCGAATCATTCCATCAGGCCCTTGGCTTTGAAGAGATCGGTATTTTTAAAAAAGTAGGCTATAAGCTTGGTAATTGGCATGATACGCGATGGTTTCAACTTCACCTGGCCAATCACCCACAAAACCCTCCCTTTCCACAAAAGCTTGCTGACGTTAAAAATACAGACGCTTTCAGGCATATTATCGAGCGAGCTAATAATCAATTGAATGAGATTAATTACTGACAAATAATCATTCTTATGCCGCTATTTGTTTTATTTATTTGTAGGTACAATAATGCCCCGGTAGCTTTGCATACGAAACGAAAAAGAAGTGTACAATCTCAAGGTAATATCATCCAGTGTTAGGGAAGGCCGCAAAGGACCTATTATAGCTAAGTGGGTTGCGGAACAGGCTGCCAAAAATGACGTCTTTAATGTAGAGCTTATCGACCTTGGCGAGATCAATCTGCCAATGATGACCGAGCCTAATCATCCGATACTTAAAAAATATCAGTTCGAGCATACAAAGCAATGGAGTGCAAAGATTGACGAGGCAGATGCATTTATATTTATTACCGCCGAGTACGATTATAACTATCCTGCACCACTGCGAAATGCTATCGAATACCTTGCGCAGGAATGGAAGTTCAAGCCTGCTGGCATTGTAAGCTATGGCGGCGTGTCTGCAGGCACGCGCGCATTCATGAGTCTGAAGAACGACCTCTCTACCATGAAGACGGTGCCAACAGATGCAGTGCATATTCCTTTCTTCACCCAGTTTATAAACGATAACGAGGAGTTCACGCCGAATGAGCTTATCATGCAGTCCACCGAGCTAATGCTTAAAGAATTGGTTCGTTGGACTAAAGGCCTAAAGCTGATAAAGGAAGATAAGCTTTAAGCTAATTATTGAGTCGGCCTCATAAGCGCATACACGTGCAGAATTCCGGCCTCATCTCCCGTCAGCATATTCTCTGCCTCCTCGTCGCGCACAAAGCTATTGCGTTCTAGCAGGCGTTTAGAACGTTCATTGTCCTTATGTGTATAGGCTTCTATTCTTTCTAGCTTCAGTGTGTCAAACCCATATTGCATTATACCATTAAGTGCCTCATGCATAATGCCCTTGCCTTCATACCCCGGCATTAGCGTATAGCCCACCTCCGCCTGGTCTTTTTCAGGTACTATGTTCCAGTACACAATGCTGCCGGCCACTGCGTCGCTATCCTTCATAGTTATTATCCAGTATAGCCCTTCGTTAAGTTTGGTGTTTTCACTTATCACCCCAATAAATTCTCTTACTTCTTCTATCGTTTTGGTAAGCGGCCTGTCTATATATTTATTTACCTCCTCGTCGGAGCGCATTATGAATAGTGCATCCTCATCATCAGCTCTTAACTGCCGCAGGTTAAGTCGTTCAGTTTCCAAGATGGGGAAAGAATTAAAGTTAAGCTTTAGCATGGGGCAGATTTAAATTGCAATTTAGCAATTACAGATATTACAGAAAATACAAATGCAATAGCATTTTACTGATTACCGGCATTTGCATGATTCTGTTTTATTTTTAGAAAGGTAGATGAAAACTTATAAACATTGGTAGTGCCAATGTTTATAAGTTTAGAATCACTAATCATAATCAGCAGATCTATCGTTTAATCACCTTATAGCTACTATTAATGTTATCGCTGACTATAGTTATAAAATATAGTCCAGGGGAATAGTTAGCCAAAGAAAGACTAAATGAATTGAGGTGAACACTATTTTCTATTAATACCTTTCCCGTAGCGTCTGTTACAAAAATATTTACCGGTTCAGCCACAGTCGCCATGCGCACGTTTACAATTCCGTCTGTTATTGTAGGGTACACATTTATTGTGCGCGAATTTCCACATAAGGGTGCTATCCCCGTACTTTCTTGCGCCGAATCAGTTCTTAGCAGCCAATAATCAAAACCACCATGATTTATACCTGTTTTTATATCGCCATCAGTGGATTCGGAATAGGCATTAACTACAAAATTACTGTCCGATACATAATAAACTGATTTACCGATATCACGGCCACTACCACCTACAGATTTATTCCAGAGTAAATTCCCAACAGTATCAATTTTCACTATCCATACATCTTGTGTGCTGGTATCGCCATAATGCCCTTTAACGTCGCCATCATTTGAATAAGAGCCGCCTACCGCAATATATGCATTGTTAAGCTCGGTTATTTCAAATGCAAAGTCTCCTTTAGAGCCGCCGTAGTTTTTCGACCATCTAATATTTCCTGTCCTATCCAGTTTGAAAATATAAAGATCATTTGCTCGGGTGAAGTATTTATAATCTCCATCAGTTGATGCTCCTATGTATGCCGTATAAATATAGCCGCCATCACGTGTTTGCTTAATATTACTTATATCTTCGTCTGATGATCCGCCAATGCATCTTTGCCATTCTATATTTCCAATTGAATTAAGTTTCACTACCCAATTATCCCAATTGGGAATGCTGTCAGCATGATGGCCTGCAACATCACCATCTGATGACATGCAATGGCCGCCAACAATAAAGCCTGAATCAGTTGTTTGCATTATTGAATTTGCAACCTCATTAGATGAGCCTCCCAGGCATTTTTGCCATTGAATGCTACCAGTATCATCAAGCTTTACCACCCACATATCTGGTTGATAATAACCCGAGGATGAGCTACCATGTATACCGGATACATCCCCATCATTGGAGGTTGTAAAGCCTGCAAAAACATAACCCCCATCAAATGTTTGCTGTATTGAATGTGCGTCATCAATGTGGCTGCCGCCATAACGCTTTTGCCATTGAATATCCCCCAGGCGATTTATTTTTATCACCCATATTGAGCCGCATATATGTCCGGTAGGGCATAATGATAGATCTCCATTGTCTGAATTTGTACCTCCCGCAATTATATAACCGCTATCATTTGTTTCTTTTACAGCATCATTACCTACTATATAATCGTCTGCCCACCCACCGTAGCATCGCTCCCACATAATGTTGCCTATACTGTCAGTTTTTACTACCCAGATATCTGTATTGCCATAAAATCCTGTTACATTTCCTGTTTTAGAACTTGTGTTACCCGCCATTAAAAAGCCGCCATCCTTTGTATGTATTGAATAGTTATTGTTATCATCATTTTCCCCACCATACATATGCTGCCATTGAATAGTGGTAGATTGAGCGTAGCTGCAAACTGTGAATAATAATAATGTGATTAAAATTAAATGGTTAAGGAGTTTCATATAGGTGTTTTTATAAAAATACTTAAATGCTCCAAGCATCAAATTAATGGGAAAGCTATTGACATAAAAATTACAAACATGTGTCTATGCCTTCTATTCAGGACATAATAAAAGTAAGTAATGTAAAATTAGATTAAGTAGATAAACTGTTGATTATTAATATAAAATATGTCTTGCGACATGTTCTAATGCAATCTTGCTGTTGTAATAAAATGAAAATTCCTGAATTGCTGATATTAATATTCATGTTAACTTTAATGCATTAAAGCTTCTCTATTATGTAGTACACTATTCTATTGATAACTAACCATTTTTCTTTCCATTTTTACTTTTGAATTTTGACATTATAGAGTTACCTTTGCGCGAAATTTCAGGAACTAATCTGTTTTTAATATAATTAAGGTATATGCCGAACGTTGGTAAAATAAAACAAATCATTGGGCCGGTTGTGGACGTTTCTTTCGGTGCAGACAATAAGCTGCCGGAAATCTTCAACGCGCTTGAACTGACTCGTGAAAATGGTGATAAACTGGTATTGGAAGTACAGCAGCACCTCGGTGAGGACAGCGTACGCTGTGTGGCAATGGATGGTACCGAAGGCCTGGTACGTGGTACTGACGTTATAGATACCGGCAAGGCGATCGCTATGCCGGTAGGCGATCAGATCAATGGCCGTCTGTTCAACGTAACAGGCGACGCTATCGATGGTTTGCCTATGCCTGATAAAAGCAATGGCCGTCCTATACACGCTAAGCCGCCAAAGTTTGAAGACCTGAGCACCGCTTCTGAAGTGTTGTTTACAGGTATCAAAGTTATCGACCTTATCGAACCTTACGCAAAGGGCGGTAAGATCGGCCTTTTCGGTGGTGCTGGTGTGGGTAAAACCGTATTGATCCAGGAATTGATCAACAACATCGCAAAAGCTTATGCTGGTAACTCAGTGTTTGCTGGTGTGGGTGAGCGTACACGTGAGGGTAATGACCTGATGCGTGAAATGATCGAAGCTGGCATCGTTAAGTACGGCGATAAATTTAAACACAGCATGGAAGAAGGTGGCTGGGATCTTTCAGCAGTTGATATGAACGAGCTGAAAAAATCACAGGCTACTTTCGTATTCGGCCAGATGAACGAACCGCCGGGTGCCCGCGCACGTGTGGCCCTTTCTGGTCTTACTGTTGCAGAATACTTCCGCGATGGCGATGGTACTGGCAAAGGAAAGGACATCCTTTTCTTCGTAGATAATATCTTCCGTTTCACTCAGGCAGGTTCTGAGGTATCGGCCTTGTTGGGCCGTATGCCTTCAGCGGTAGGTTACCAGCCTACGCTGGCTACAGAAATGGGTCTGATGCAGGAACGTATCACTTCAACCAAAAATGGTTCAATCACTTCCGTACAGGCAGTGTATGTACCTGCGGATGATTTGACCGATCCGGCTCCGGCTACAACCTTCGCCCACCTTGATGCCACTACGGTGTTAAGCCGTAAGATCGCCGATCTTGGTATCTATCCTGCGGTAGATCCGTTGGATTCTACTTCCCGTATCCTTACTCCGGCTATCGTTGGTGAAGCGCACTACAACTGTGCTAACCGCGTGAAGCTGATACTGCAGCGCTATAAAGAACTTCAGGACATCATTGCTATCCTTGGTATGGATGAATTGAGTGAAGAAGATAAGCAAACCGTAAGCCGTGCACGTAAAGTACAGCGTTTCCTTTCACAGCCATTCCACGTGGCAGAGCAGTTTACTGGTCTGAAAGGTGTGCTGGTACCGATCGAAGAAACAATCCGTGGCTTTAACATGATCATGGACGGTGAAGTGGATGAATATCCTGAAGCAGCATTTAACCTGGTAGGTACTATCGATGATGCTATAGCTAAGGGTAAGAAACTGATGCAGGAAGCTAAAAACTAAGCTGCAGGGATTAAAATTGAAGGTTTTTGATTTTTTACTTTTGAACTAGCAACATGCAGTTAGAAATATTAACACCGGAGCATAAGGTATTTAGCGGCAATGTATACGGCATTCAGTTGCCGGGCGTTGAAGGCTCTTTCGAGATCCTCGATCGCCACGCACCCATCATCGCTTCCTTAGGCAAAGGCAAAATGAAAATACTGAAAGACAAAAGCGCTACAGCAGCTTACGAAATTTCAGCAGGCTTTGTTGAAATGATCAATAATAAGGCTACCGTGCTTATCGAAGATGCCAAAGCATTAGACTAATCAGTCTTTGAGAATATTAAATAAACCGGGTGCAGCAATGTATCCGGTTTTTTACTTTTTTATAAGGCATCTTTTTACTTTTTACTTTTTTACTTTTGAATTTATAAAGTGAATCTTCCATTTTTCATAGCGCGCCGCTGCCTTTCTAAGCACAAGGGTACATTCTCTGCCTTCATTATCAGGCTGGCTATCATTTCTACCGCCCTCAGTGTAGCGGTAATGCTGGTAGCTATGGCATTTATAAATGGATTTCAGTACACCATACGGGCTGAGATGTATAGCTTCCTGGGTCATGTGCACGTGGAGTCGTATGATAAGAACCATACGCAATACATTGATTTGAAGCCTATAAAAATAGATTTGCCTCTGGAAAAACGTATCGCGGCCATACCGCATGTGCAGCAGGTGGCGGTCTTTGCTTCGCGTCCCACCATCATTCACTCAGGCACTGAAATGGAAGGTGTGCAGCTAAAAGGGTTATCGCCCGATTACCATTTTTCGGAAAACTTAAACATCACCGGCAAAAAGATAGATTATTCCGATTCTGCTTACTCAAAGCAGATAATGCTGTCAACCGCCACTGCCAACAGGCTTAATGTGAAAATAGGCGATACTGTACAGTTATATTTTCTGGAGCCGGGCAATATTACACCGCGCATAAGAAAGGTAATGATAAGTGGCCTTTATCATACAGGCGTAGAAGATGTTGATAAGTTTTATGGGGTCTGCGATATACGACTGTTGCAACGCATCAATGGCTGGCAGCATGATGATATTAACGGCTACCAGATAGACCTGACTGATGAAAAGTACAGCGATACTACTGCAAGCATTATATTTAACTTCTTCCACGATCCGCAATATGTAAAATCTTCACTCACTGCCTTTACTATTAAAGATATTTTCCCCAATGTCTTCGACTGGCTGGGCACACAGGATGTAACCCGTGTCATAGTACTCATCATCATGGCTATAGTGGCCATCATTAACCTTGCCGCCTCTCTTATGATGATAATTGTGGACAGGGCACGCATGGTAGGCTTGTTGAAGGCCCTGGGCATGGCTGCTGAGCAAACGCGGGCCATTTTTCTCTATTATGCAGGCCTCATAGCAGTTGTAGGTATATTGGCGGGCAACCTCATTGCAATAAGCCTTTGTTTGTTGGAAGAAAAGCTTCATTTTCTAAAGCTGGACGAAAGTACCTACTACATGAAATATGTGCCTGTTCGCTTCAACTGGTGGACGGTTGCTGCTATAGATGCAGCTACGCTTGTACTGTGCATACTTTGTATGTGGTTGCCTACGTTGTATATTCGCCGTATACAGCCTGCACGCGTACTGCAATTCAAATAAAGTGAGCAACAAAGAAATTTATAAGAAAATATGTGAGCAGCCTGGCAGCTTGCCGGTTTTCTGCCAGCACTGGTGGGTGGATGCTGTGTGTGCCAACTGGGACGTTGCTATTGCAAAAAAGGGAGACCATATCGCAGGTGTATGGCCTTATGCTATAGAAAAGAAAGTAGGTGTTAGTCTGTTGCGTACACCTAAGCTCACCCCATACCTTGGGCCACATGTTTTTTTCCCGGCCAATATGAAGGAAAGCAATGCAGATGCCTTCGAGTACGAAACCGTAACAGAATTATTGAAGCAGATACCTGCCGCGGAGGTTTGGAATATATCTACTCAGCCTGGCTTTAAGCAGGTCGGCATTATGAAGGCAAATGGCCTCAAATCTCAGGTGCAGCAAACATTCCTAATAGACCTTACACAAGGCGAACCGACCGTTTTTGCCAATATGAAGGAGAGCCTGCGCCGTAATATCCGCAGCGCAGAAAAGGGAATGACGATTGTTAACGAGCCTGCAACTATAGGCGGCTTATACCAGTTTCAAAAACATACCCTCAATAAAAAAGGCGCTCTGCAGGCATATACCCTGCAGGATATGGAGCTGCTCTTTCATAGCTGTCTTGAACATAACAGTGGCGCCATATGGGCAGCAAAAATGGATGATAAAATACAGGCCATCATTTGGAATGTATGGGATGCCGAACGCAGCTACTACTTTATGGGTGCACAAAACCCTGCTGAAGATAATAGCAAGGCTAAGTCTCTATTACTATGGCACGCGATAAAGGAAGCTATAAAACGTGGCAATAAAATATTTGATATGGAAGGCAGTATGGACCCTGGCGTAGAGCGTTTCTTCCGCAGCTTTGGCGGACAGCGAGAGTTGTATATGGTTGTATCAAAGAATGAGTCTCTTGTTTGGAAATTAAAACAATTGATAAGAAGATAGTAATGGCTTTATTCACAGCAAAAGATGGCAAACAGATAGATATCCGGCCCGCAAGGCGACAGGACGCTGCCGCAATCATTGCTTTTGCGAAAGTGCTTTTCCAATCTACCGACCAGGTGCTTACCTTGCCTGAAGAATATACTATCTCTGTTCAGGATGAAGAACTGTTTATAGACAGCCATACTACAGATCCTAATGCGCTATTGCTGGTAGCTACCTATAACGACACAGTAGTTGCTTTGTTGAATTTCAAATGCTATCCAAAGAAAAAGGTCCGGCACTCAGGCGAATTTGGCATTAGTGTCCATCCTTCTTTCCAGGGCTTGGGCATAGGTCTCCGTATCACTGCAACATTATTGGACTGGGCTAAGCAGCACCCTCAGATAGAGAAAGTAATTTTAAATGTTTTCCATACGAACGCTACCGCTATAAAGTTGTACCAAAGCCTTGGATTTATTGAGGAAGGCCGTATGCTAAAGGCTGCAAAGCAGCCAGACGGCAGCTATATCGATATAATTAGTATGGCCGTATTTACCCCGTAGCTGTTTGCTGTTTCCTGACAGCTTTTTATTGAAATTGAGTGTCTTTTATGCGCCAATTTGTCAAAATATTACACTGGCAAAGTAATTGCCGAATAATATAGCAGCATGTTTTTTAAAAAAAAGAAGATTATGAGCGATAACCCATTGGAAAATATGGATACTAACTATGAAAATGCCGACAACATGGCACAGAATGAAGAAGAAAAAACCGAATTTTTGTCTCAGGACGGTGACGAAAACTTGCCCGCAGAACAGCCTTACGAAGAAGTGCATAAACTAAAGGCAGAGCTGGATGAAGCAAAAGACAAATATGTGCGCTTGGTGGCCGAGTTTGAGAATGCAAAAAGACGTACCGCCCGCGAAAAAGAAGAATTGAGGCTTACCGCAGGCAGGGATATACTTCAGTCGCTGCTGGGCGTGCTGGATGACTGCGAGCGTGCCGAAAAACAGGTGGAAAATGCAAAAGATATTGAAGCCCTCAGGGAAGGAATATCATTAGTATTCAATAAATTGCGTAATGTGCTGCAGCAAAAAGGCTTGCGCAGGATGGAAAGTATCAATCAGCCCTTCAATCCTGATGTGCACGAGGCAATAACTGAAATACCTGCCCCAACTGCTGATATGGAAGGAAAAGTTATAGATGAAACCGAACCTGGCTATTATCTCAACGATAAGCTGATACGCCACGCAAAGGTGGTAGTAGGAAAATAAGACCTTAATTATATTAATATATTTTAACAAACATAGAATCCTTACTAAGGGGATTTAAGCTATGGCAAAAAGAGATTATTACGAAGTGTTGGGGGTTGCACGGGGTGCAAGTGCTGATGAGATTAAAAAGGCCTATCGAAAAATAGCGCTCCAGTTTCACCCGGATAAAAACCCGGGCAATAAGGAAGCCGAAGAGCATTTTAAGGAGGCAGCTGAAGCTTACGATGTACTTAGCAATGCCGACAAACGTGCTCAGTACGACCGCTTTGGTCATGCAGGCATGGGCAGCAATGGTGGCGGCTATGGCGGCGGCCCTGGCGGTATGCGCATGGAAGATATCTTCCAGAATTTTGGCGATGTTTTTGGCGATGATATGTTCGGCAGCTTCTTTGGCGGTGGACGCCAAGGCGGTAGCCGTCGTGGCTCACGCGGTGCTAACCTGCGCGTGAAGCTGAAAATGAATTTCTCAGAAATTGCCAATGGTGCCAATAAGAAAATAAAAGTAAAAAAGCACGTTTCCTGCCAGACTTGTGGTGGCAGCGGTGCAAAGGATAAAAGCTCTGTGCAGACTTGCGGCACCTGCGGTGGTAGCGGCCAGGTACGCAGGGTTACAAATACCTTTCTGGGCCAGATGCAGACGGTTACTACCTGTCCTACCTGTAACGGTGAAGGGGTAAGCATCACTGCAAAATGCGGCAGCTGTAAAGGCGAAGGCCGCGTATATGGCGAAGAAACTTTAAGCCTCGACATACCACCAGGCGTACAGGACGGCATGCAACTCAGCATGAGTGGCAAAGGCAATGCCGGTGAACGTGGCGGTGCGCCAGGCGACTTACTGATTTTGGTAGAGGAAGAAAAGCACCCCCATTTAAAGCGCCAGGACCTTGATGTAATTTACTACCTCCACGTATCCTTCCCAGATGCGGTACTGGGTACCCAGGTTGAAGTGCCTACTATAGATGGTAAAGCAAAAATAAAGCTGCCACCAGGCACACAGAGTGGTAAAGTCTTCCGCCTGAAAGGCAAAGGTTTCCCTGCATTCCAGTCTTATGAAAAAGGGGATGAACTGGTAGAGGTAAATGTATGGTCACCACAAAACCTCAGCAACGAAGAAAAAGATATGCTGGAAAAACTGAAGGACTCGGCCAACTTCAAACCCGGCCCGGAGGCTAAGGAAATGAAGGAAGAGCGAAGTTTTTTCGATAAAATAAAAGATGCTTTTGGGGGTTAATATTAACCCCCAATTTTTTTATCTGTATCCAAGCTTCTTTAGGTGAGAAACATGCGATGCTATGGCATGTACCATCTTTGGGTGCTCTATATAGGGTACATTCAGTTCAGCACATGTTTTCTTTATTATTTGGCTGATAACGGGGTAATGCACATGCGATATCTTAGGGAACAAATGGTGCTCTATTTGGAAGTTAAGACCACCTACCCACCATGTTATCAGTTTGTTCTTAGTGGCAAAATTGGCTGTCGTTTTTAGCTGGTGTAGCGCCCATTCGTCTTCTATTTTATTTGCCGGTTGTACAGCCTGCGGAAAGCTGGTTTCTTCTACCGTATGGGCCAGTTGAAAGACAATGCTCAATACAAATCCGGCTACCATGGTATATACTGCAAAACCCAGCAGCCATGGCAAGAAGCCTACCATATAAATAGGAAGCGCTACATAAAAGAAAAGATGAGAAGCTTTTGAGCCCCAGAACAGCAGGTGATCAGTAAATTTCAGTTTCTTCAGTGGTGTTGTATTTACTCTATTGGTAAAATACTTCTTGTAGTCAGTAAAAAACACCCAGAACAAATAAAGCAATGAATAAAGGAACCAGAAGTAGATATACTGATAACGATGTATCTTATAATATTTCTGAGTATTGCACATGCGCAGAAATATACCCGCATTTATATCGTCGTCCATGCCATCAATATTAGTATAGGCATGGTGCACAATATTGTGCTTGGTATTCCACATAAAACTGCTGGCACCCAGCAGGTCCAGCGTCTTCGCGGCCATATTATTCAGCCAGGGTGAATTGCTAAAGCTACCATGCGAGCCGTCATGCATCACATTAAAACCTATGCCTGATGTTAATATCCCCAGGGCAGCACATTCCAGCAGGGCAACCCATGTTGTTGGTGTAAAAAATACAAGATGTATATAAAGCAATGTATAGCTCAAAATCATCAACGCGGCTTTTATATAAAGCTTGTAGTTACCTGTCTGTTTTATACCCCTATTCTGAAAGTAATCGTTCACACGCTTTTTCAGTTCAGCATGCAGGGACAAAGTAGGAGCAGCAAATTTTGGAGCGGCCATTAACGTTAATTTTTTAAGTCTGTCTACAGGGTCAAGCTGTAAACTCAAATACACAACTATAAATATCAATCTGAATAACGCGTAAAGATAATATAAAAGCGGGGATGTGTAATTTATAGTTGGCTGAAAAGTGGACAAATTAAACTAGCGTGACCGTTCTTTTACACTCCCGTGAGTTAGTGGGGAATTGCAAATCAACTGTTAAACACCCTTAACATCTTGCAGGGAAAAATTAGCTATCTAATCTTTGTAGCCCTGCAAATATCAGCTTGATGAGAAGAAACAAACTCTTTTTGGTAATACTGGCCCTCGTAAGTGTGGTGGTCTTAGCTATCATACCGCTATGCCTCACTTTCCTGTGTAAATAAACTTTTTTAATTGCTTGTTAAGGCGCTGTAAAACCCATGTTAAACAAACTGAAAACTTTCTCCAAAAAAAATCAGCAACCAATATTTGTAGTCTAAAACCTAAACCATATGACCAAAAAGAAAAAAAAGGAAATGGCCTTTGCCCTCACAATATCTGCGATTTTTATAATGATCCCCGTTTACATACTATTCTTTCTTAACTAAAAAACAATGTGCTAGATTTTGCGCACTCCGCTCGGCAGCACCGCATAGACCTCTGCCTCATTGTGCCTGTCTACAATGTACAAACCGGTAAGCTTGCCAAAAGCAGGTAGCAGAAAAGTATCATTTGCTAAATAGTAACAGGGCATCGTAAGACTTTGTCGTGGTATACCCGAAAGACGGATCCCCGGATGTATATGCCCTGATATATTCAGCTTGCCATTCACATCCTCCAGTGGCGCATGCGAATAAATGAATGTATCGTCTTCCAGGTGCGTGTCCACCATGCTTATATTCAGTCGCTCAAATAAGGTAGCATCTATCAAATCATGGTTACCCTTTATCAGCGTAAATGCAATATGCTTAAACCCCTGTATCAGTTCCTCAAAATAATGCCAGTCCTTATTGAATGTGCTGTGAAACAGATCTCCCAGGAAATAAACTTTTTGCGGCTGTATCTTCTCAAATAATTTCTTCAGCGCATCATAATCCGCAGCCTGTGCCCCAGCCGGCATAGCAATCCCCGATTTACGAAAATGGCTTGCCTTGCCCAGGTGTATATCTGCTACTATGAGTAAAGACTCATCAGGCTTATACAAGGCTTTTTCCGGTAACAATATAAATTCACACCCGCGAAGAAATATCTGCATCTACTTTTCTAACTGGTTCAGCATTTTTAGCACTCTGTCCTCAAATTTCTCATTGCTCAGCTGCTCCCTGAACCGTTCTGTAAAGATAGGAAAGCAGAACGGACTTAGCCTGTCCAGCTCCTTTATTATTATTTTCTGCTGCTGCATACGCTTCATGGCATCCGCCAGGCGCACCTGCTCCATCTGGAAGGTCATTACCTCATCATAAGCCTCCTGTAGCAACAAATTATTCTGCTCAAAATCTGAGAATACATTAAAGAAAAGCCCCGACGATGCTTGCACGTGCCTTGTCTTCAGCTGCTTGCCTGGGTAACCATTAAAAACAAGCCCCGCTATACTCGCAATATCCCTAAATTTTCTCCGCGCCATCTCAGTTATATTCACACTCAGCGATACATCGTCGGATAGCCCTTCACTATCCAGCAATCCATTTTCCAATGCCTCTTCAATTGGTATCTCCTGCTCGCTCAGCAACTCAAACCCATAATCATTAAAAGCTATCGAAAAGGTCATGGGCTTCAGCTTCGCTATGCGGTAAGCCAGCACCGCAGCTATGCCCTCATGCACATTTCTACCCTCAAATGGATAAACAAAAATATGATAGCCTTCTTTGGTCTGTGCCTTCTCTATCAGCAGTTCATCGGGGTGCGGAATTTTTGAGCGCCGTTCCTGCTCATCAAATAGCGGTATCAGCTTTTCTATTTCCTTATCTTTTTTGCCATGCTTATAATATTCATCCAGCTTCAGCCTTATGGTAGTAGACAGCTCGCTCGATAAAGACATTCTTCCTCCTTGCCATGATGGAAATGCGCCCTTGCCTTTATTGCTTTTACGTACCAGTACATTCATATTCTTTATAGCTACCAGCTCCAGGTTCCTTCCGGCAAACCAAAAGGTATCACCCGGCTTCAATCGCGCAATGAACCACTCTTCTATAGCGCCTATTCTGCCACCGCCCATGTATTTCACCTGCATCATGCTATCGCTTACTATAGTGCCTATACTCAGCCTGTGCCGCATCGCTATTGCCCTGCTGGTTACTTTATAAATGCCATCCTGTATCACTACTTTATGAAACTCATCATAAGCATCCAGCATCTTCCCCCCTTCAGTTATAAATGAAAGGCACCAGTTAAATTCTTCCCTTGTTATAGACGCAAAACAATGTGTCTTCAAAACCTCCTCAAAAATCTCATCAGCCTTAAACCCTTCCGACACAGCCAGTGTAACAAGATATTGTATCAGCACGTCAAATGAACGGATATACGGTATTCGCTGCTCTATGTTATCGTGTGCAATAGCATAGCGCAGTGCACTGCCTTCCACTATCTCTAGCGAGTGTGTAGGTACAAAATATATTTTGCTCGTAGCGCCTGGCTGGTGCCCGCTTCTGCCCGCTCGCTGCACAAAGCGCGCCACACCTCTCGGCGAGCCTATTTGTATCACCGTGTCCACCGGCCTGAAGTCTACACCCAGGTCCAGGCTGCTGGTGCATACCACAGCTTTCAACAGCCCATCGTGTATGGCATTCTCCACCCATATCCGCAGCTCTTCAGTAAGTGAGCCGTGATGTAATGCTATCACACCAGCCAGCTCCGGGTCTTTCTCCAGCAGCCGCTGGTACCATATTTCGCATTGCGATCGGGTATTGGTAAACAGCAGTGTTGTATTGCTCTGGTGTATGATGCCCAGTACCTGGTCTATAGCGCTAATGCCCAGGTGCCCGCCCCAGGGATATTTCTCTATCACTTCCGGCAGTATCGTTTCTACCTCTATCTTCTTCTGCAACTTTGAGCTTATTAATGTACTCTTATCTCCATAGCTGCCCAGCAATATATCTTTCGCCTCTTCCAGGTTGCCTATAGTAGCGGATATACCCCATATCTTCAGCTTGGGGTTTATCGCTTTCAGTTTGCTCAAAGCCAGCTCAGTAAGCACGCCTCGCTTGCTACTTATCAGCTCATGCCACTCATCCACCACCACAAATTCCAGGTCTTTAAAAACATCGGGGTATCCTTTCTGTGCCAATAATAAGTGCACACTTTCAGGCGTCGTAATAAGCCCGTTCGGCATTCCCTTCTTTTGTTGTGTACGTTCCTTCGCACTCGTATCCCCCGTGCGCAATCCAATGCTATAATCCAATCCCAAATCATCGCTCACTCTTTCTGTAGCTGAATATATTTCTTTCGAAAGGGCCCGCAGCGGTGTTATCCACAGGCAATGCAATCCCTTTGGCCTTTTTTTCTTCGCGAAGAAATTTTGCAATACGCCAAACCACAACGCATAGGTCTTGCCAAATCCCGTCGGTGCATTCAGCAGACCGGAGTAGCCGCTGCCAATCGCCTTCCAGCTTTTTATCTGGAAGTCATAGGGCGTCCATCCTTTTATGCTAAACCATGTATCTGCTATATCCGTTTTAGCCATTGCTTATTTTTAACAGGTTCAGCAGGTCATCTTTTGTATTTGCATCTTTAATGCCTTTATCTTTTCGCCAGCGCAAAATACGAGGAAAGCGCAATGCCACACCCGATTTATGCCTCGGCGACGGATTTATGCCTTCAAAGCCTATTTCAAAAACCAGCTCCGCTGTTACACTGCGTACAGGGCCAAATTTTTCTTTGGTATGTTTCTTTATCCAGCCATCTACTTCCAGTAGCTCTTTATCTGTCAGGCCGGAGTATGCTTTGGTAAAAGGCACTAATTCTTCACCGTCCCACACGGCAAAGGTAAAGTCGGTATACAAGTTCGCCCTTCTTCCATGTCCGCGTTGCGCATATAGTAGTACACCATCTACAGACAGCGGATCAACTTTCCATTTCCACCAGTCGCCGCGTCTTCTGCCAGACTTATATTCACTGTTTTTCCTTTTTAGCATCAGTCCCTCACAGTTCATATCGCGCGCCAGCAGTCTTTCTTTTGCCACTTCTTCCCAGTCATTGCATTCCACTGTGGGCGATAGCATCATAGGCAGTTCCGGAAAGCTAAGTTTTGCATCAGTCAGTACTACATCAAGTATATTTCGTCTTTCCTGCATAGACAAGTGACGAATGTCTGTTCCATTATTCTCCAGCAGGTCATAGCATATCATAGCAAGCGGTGCTTCCTGCAGGTTTTTCTTGGTTACGTTCTTTCTGCCTATGCGAGTTTGCATCACATGAAAGGGTAGTAGTTGCCCATCCTTCACCGGTAGTATCTCGCCGTCTATCACAGTGCCATTTGGCAAGTGGTCTATTAGATGTTTGAATTCTGTAAATTTTTCTGTCAGCAGGTCTTCACCTCTGCTCCATATAAATAGTTGATGGTCGCGTACTATTATTTGCCCGCGTATGCCATCATATTTTCGTTCTATCTGCCATTCATGCACATCTCCCAGCTCTTCCACAGCTGTTTCCAATGGATAAGCTAAGTAAAACGGATAGGGTTTCGAAATGTCATCCCCAGCATTTTCAGCTGATATAAGTTCTTGCAGTTTTACGGCATTTGCATCCCAGTTCCCTGTTAGCCTATGCGCTACTATATTCTCATCGGTATTAAAATGTTTGGCCAGGGCTTTTATAACTATTTTTTCAGACACACCTACTCTAAAGCCTCCGGTAATAAGCTTATTAAAAATAAAAAGCTCCTGCGGCGAAAAGTCCCGCCACGCCTGCATGATGAATTCCTTTCGCGTTTGCTCATCACTATCCTGCAGCGCTATCAGAGATTTAATAGTTGTATTTAGCGAGTGGTCTTTCGTTTCAGTATTTACAGGTAATAATAAAGAGATTGTTTCTGCCAGGTCACCCACTATCGAATAGGATTCTTCCAGCAGCCACATAGGCAGTCCGCTTACCTCCGCACACCAGTCCCGCAGCTCTCCTGCTTTCACCGTGCGCTTAGGTCGCCTGCCACTCAATATGGCCACGCACCATATAGAATCAAGGGTATTAGCCGTAGCAAAATAATCAACCAGCGCATCTATCTTTTCATTGGTAGATGTTGTTTGGTCTATGCGTGTGAAAAGTTCGCTAAATGCCTTCATCTTCCTTGTTCTCCTTCGTTTCTATATCTGCTGTATCATCAGCTTGCTCTCCGGCATATAGTGTTTCTACCTCAGTTGCATGTAGCTTATATGTTTCCTGCAGCCACTTTGCATACGCCGATTTGTAGCCATGTGTCACGTAAATATTCTCAGCTCCTGTTTCTTTTATAGCTGTATTCAGTTGCTCCCAGTCCGCATGGTCAGAAAGTATAAAGCCTCTGTCTGCACCTCGTCGCCGTCTCGCACCACGCAGTTGCATCCATCCACTGCATATACCTAGTTTATACGGTTGAAGTTTCCGCATCCATGGAGTGTCTGCCGCAGATGGTGGCGCAATGATCATTGCACCGGCTATTTCATTTCGGTTTGTTTCGGGAGTTATGCGTTCAGCATGCGGTAGCACTCCAATGGTGCTTTCATACAGCTTGTTCACATTGTCCACCGCACCATGCGTAAATATTTTTCCTATGCTGCTGTCCAGTTGTTTCAGTACCCTTTGCGCCTTGCCCAGTGCATAAGTAACAAGTACAGAGTTCTTTCCTTCTGCTTTGTTCTGTCGCCACCATTCATTTATATCGGCATGTACTACAGCTGCATCAGGAAACCGGTAAATAGGCAATCCAAATGTGCTCTCCGTTATAAAGCTGTTACATTTCACCGGCTCAAAGGGAATGCTTGTTTCATCATGCTGTAGTTTATAGTCACCGCTCACCACCCACACTTCCCCCTTATATTCCAGCCGCACCTGTGCCGATCCCCATATATGCCCTGCCGGGTGCAGGCTTATGTTTACGCCATTTATTTGCACCAGTTGTCCATATTCCACTCCTTCCGCCTTTATATCCTCACCCAGCCTGTACTTTAGCACGGGGATGCTATGCACATGCGCCAGGTAGCTCCCCATTCCCCAGCGCGCATGGTCCGAGTGCGCATGCGTAATAATAGCCCTGTCCACAGGCCTCCAGGGATCAATATAAACCCTGGCCTGCGCACAGTAAATACCATTGTTATCAAAAGTGAGCATAGTGACGCTATAAGATACAATTGAATTTAAGCAAAAAACTGTACCAATATTTCAAATACTATATAACAAAAGGTGTATACGAAATCGGATGTCATTTTAATAATAATCTATTTCGGTTTGCTTCAGTTTTCTTATTTTGATGCAATTATTTCAGCCCATGAAAAAGTCCCTTTTCAGCTTGTCATTTTTATTTGTGCTAACAGTCGCCCATGCACAAAAGCATAATTGGCATCTTTTAAAACCTAATGGGCACTACTGCGGAACAGGGGTCGAACAGGCCTACAAGAAGTTGAAAGGTAAAACATCAAAAACTATCACCGTTGCAGTTATTGATATAGGTACCGATATTAACCATGAAGACCTTCAGGGCATGATATGGACTAACCCGGGTGAAATACCGGGAAATGGTATCGATGATGATCACAATGGTTATATAGATGATGTGCATGGTTGGAATTTTCTGGGTGGTAAAAATGGCAACCTGATGTATGAGGCAGAAGAGAAGACGCGCATTTATCAGAAATTGAAAAGGCAATTTCAGTACAAAGACACAACCACCCTTTCCTCAGTAGAAGCGGCGCAATTCGCTGAATATAAAAACCAAAGGCAGTCATACGAAAAAGCACAATTAGAAAGAGAAAAAGATGCAAGGGCCGCGGGCATAGCTTATAAAATGGATAAACAATGGGTTTGGCGGCAGATTTTTCATTTAGCCATAGGCAAGGATGCCGACAGGCAGATAGCAGAGGCAAAAGAGCTTACAGAAAAGATGGCTTATTATAATACCCTGGATGCCGACTCTTTGAGACATTCAATAATCGGCGACGATCCGGAAAATGTACATGAACGATACTACGGTAATAATGATGTCATTGGTCTTGATCCCTCACATGGCACACATACTGCAGGCATCATAGCTGCGTTAAGGTATAATGGGATAGGTGCCGAAGGTGTAACAAACAACGTACGCATCATGGTAATACGCGCTGTCCCCTGGGCCGATGAGCGCGATAAGGATATTGCAAACGCCATTCGTTATGCAGTGGATAACGGTGCTTCTGTAATAAGCATGAGTTTTGGTAAGTACGAATCTCCCGATAAATCAGTAGTTGACTCTGCGGTCGTCTATGCACAAAGCAAAGATGTGCTGCTGGTGCATGGCTCGGGCAATGAATCCCGTAATGTGGATTCCATTCCTTGCTATCCCATACCCCGCCTGTTTAATGGTACTACCATAAATAACTGGATAGAAGTAGGCGCCAGTGGCAGAAAGAAGAATAAGAAGCTCGCAGCCTCTTTTTCTAATTATGGGCAAAAGAATGTTGATTTATTTGCTCCCGGAGTAAAAATATACGCCACATTGCCAGGCAACAAATATGGTCGCGAGGATGGCACCAGCATGGCAGCGCCCGTCGTGGCAGGTATTGCTGCTTTGATACGTAGCTATTTTCCTCAGCTCACGGCACCACAAGTAAAAGAAGTGCTAATGAAAACGGTCACTAAATACAATGGTAAAGTACGCGTGCCTGGCCACAGAAAAACTTATACAACCTTGTCCGTTCTGTGTCGCTCTGGCGGTGTAGTAAATGCAGATGCGGCTATTAAGGAATTATTGCAATGAGCTCACTCCAAACAATCACACAGTACATTTTGAATTTTTACTTTTCAATTTTTACTTCGCAGAATGTGGATATGATTTTTTGGAACCCCCATGTTAATAATACTATCTTGCCAAAATCAAGGCCGCCGGAGCCTATGCACTCAGCCTCATCCAAGCTCGTCTGCACCTAAGTTCTTTGACGTACTATAAACCTAATCATCAGCATCAAAAATGTGGATAGCGCTACCATATATATACTTGAAAGAAATGATGGCCATTAGCCGATCAGTCCATCATCAAATCGGTCAATTGAGTAATGATGGGGCACAAATGGGGCATAAATGTTACATTTTGCTTCATTGTTATATGATTTGCTGGCAAGGCATACAGTCATTTTTTACTCTCCCAAATGCCCCATTATCTTTTTTATGGGAAATGGGGTATTGATAACGCAAATCTTCACAAGCCACTATGAATGCTGAAAGATATCCACTTATATGCCACCTGTTTTCAATTAAGTAACTTTATAAGTGCTTAGGAGCATATGGACAATAACCCTGTAAGGAATATTAGGAAGATCATTCATGTCGATATGGACGCATTTTACGCGTCCATAGAGCAGCGTGACAATCCGGAGTATCGGGGCAAGCCCATAGCAGTAGGCGGTTCTCCGCAGGGCAGGGGCGGGGTAGTGGCTACTGCCAGTTACGAAGCCCGCAAGTTTGGCATACGCTCAGCTATGGCTTCAAAACGCGCGCAGCAACTTTGTCCACATGTCATCTTCGTCCGCCCACGCTTCGACGCCTATAAAGAAGCATCAGAAAAGATCAGGGAAATATTCTATCGATACACTGATCTTATTGAGCCCTTATCATTGGACGAAGCCTACCTCGATGTAACGGAGGATAAGCTGAACATAGGTTCGGCACTTGAGATAGCAAAGCAAATAAAGAAAGCGATACAGGATGAACTAAACCTTACAGCCTCTGCCGGTGTTTCCATAAATAAGTTTGTAGCCAAAATAGCATCAGATCTCAATAAACCCGACGGCCTTGCCTTTATTGGCCCCTCGTCTATTGAAGACTTTATGGAGAAGCTGCCCGTAGAAAAATTCTTTGGTGTAGGCCGTGTCACTGCAGAGCGAATGAAGCAAATGAACCTGCACACAGGTGCCGATTTAAAGAAACTGACGGAAGGCGAACTTATTATGTACTTCGGAAAAGTGGGCCGTTTCTACTATCGCATAGTACGTGGCATCGATGATCGCCCTGTTAATCCCAATCGCGAGACAAAATCAATGGGTGCTGAAGATACTTTTCCTTACGATCTCACTACGCAGCAGGAAATGAATGCAGAGCTTGACCGCATTGCAGAAATTGTTTACAACCGCTTGCAGAAGTACCACCTGAAAGGAAAAACGATCACTGTCAAAATTAAGTACAGTGACTTTAAGGTAATAACAAGAAGCCTCTCGCTTCCGGAGCCTACTAGCGATTTGCAGATTATTGTCAGTACGGCAAAACAACTGCTTGCCGCCACAGAGCTGCAGGACGTAAAAGTGCGGCTATTAGGTATATCCCTTTCCAATTTTCCGGATGAACTACATGATGCCAAAGGCCCTTCCGAACAGCTCCGCTTATTCTGAGGCCTTGTATAAAGTATTGTAACTCAAAAATTTCGTAATTTGTTTGTCCTATAAAATCGTAATGAAGCGACTGCTACTATTATTCTCTCTATTGCTCCAGCTCTTTGGTAGCGTTCGCTTGTTTGCGCAGCATTTTGGCCTGCCGGAAGAGCTGAAGGTGAATAAGCATGCAGATTTTTCACAGTACAGCCCTTACATACTCCCTGCTATCGATTGGCTACAAACGACACCGCTGAATGTAGAAAAGAAACGCCGCTATCAGCTGGATAACTTCATCATATACTGGCTCGAAAAAAATCCGGATATAACGCTCAGCGTGCCCGACTATGTAATAAACCTGCAAAGCATCAATAATGAGTTCCTTTTTCTCTTTATGTCCGGCTGGATAAAGCATATACTGCAGGAAAAAGATGCAACATATTTATACTGCAATCTCGCCGGCCTCAATAGTGTGCTCGATTATTACAAATCAGGCAAAGGTGTACCACGCAATGAATACCTTGATCAGCTGGTGAAAATTCAGGATCAAGGCGGGTTGAAAAAACTATTTGATTCCAGTAACGTAAGTCATAATACACTGCTCTACTTCAAGCCACCGCATAAAAAGCATTCTTTCCGCTACGATGAAAATTATTTCGATTTTCATTTCTATTGTATCAACATCATTCACCCTCGTAGCATTAAATACCGCTACAAGCTGGATGGCTACTATGATGGCTGGATCAGTACGCAGGATGAAGATGTCACATACCCGCGTCTTCCACCCGGCACTTATAATTTTATACTGCAGGCATCGGCAAATGAAGACTTTAGTCACCCCTTACAAAGTACCTACGCCTTTACCGTCCATGCGCCGCTTTGGAAACAAACCTGGTTCATAGCCTTGGCTGTACTTGTTTGCATATCGCTCATATATCTGTATATAAGACAGCGTGAAGTCGGGCAGCGAAATATGGCATTACTAAAGCAGGAACGTATTATGTTCGAATATGAACACCTGAAAAGCCAGGTCGACCCTCATTTCCTTTTCAATAGTCTCAATACACTTACAAATCTCATTGCCAAAGACCAGAAGAAAGCAATGGATTATACCGAGCATCTGTCCGAATTGTATCACAATATCCTCGCCTACCACGACAACGATTTTGTAATATTGGCTGAGGAGTTCTCAATACTGAACCTCTATATTGCCATACAAAAGGGTAGATTTGGAAACGCCTTGCAGTTGAATGTGAACATTCCGGAAGAACTGATGCACACTAAAAAGATAGTCCCTCTGGCATTACAGTTGCTTATTGAAAATGCGATAAAGCACAACGTAGTATCCGCCTCACGGCCGCTGGTTATAAACATATCTGCTAATGAGACTGAACTCACCGTTAAAAATATTATCCAACCAAAGATGAGCAAAGCAAAAGGAACAGGTATTGGTTTGGATAATATTAGTCGCCGCTATAATTTGCTTACCAATAAACAGGTGAGCTATGGAATAGTAAATAACGAATTTGTTGTAACACTGCCTTTATTATGAAAATACTGATAATAGAAGATGAACAGCCGGCACGTGAAAGGCTTGGCGAGCTGCTGAAAGAAATAGTTCCGGCCGCGGAGGTTATTGCCAGCCACGATTCGGTTCAATCTGCATGGAAGTGGTTTTCTGACAACCCAATGCCCGATCTTGTACTGTTGGATGTACAGCTTGCCGATGGCACGGCCTTCGATCTGTTGAAGTTGGTGAAAATAAGTTGTCCAATCATTTTCACAACAGCATTCAATAAGTATGCTATAGATGCATTTAAAGCCACCAGTATAGATTATCTATTAAAACCGGTAAAAAAGACAGAGCTTGAAAAGGCATTTCAGAAATTGAATGCATTGCAGCATATGTTTAACAAGCCGGACCAGGTGCAGGCAAAATTTCAGCAGAGCGGTAATTATAAGCGTAGATTTATCGTTCGCTTTGGGGATACTTTAAAAACATTACCCGTAGAAAATATTGCTTATTGCTATACCGAAAGCCGCACCAGCTTTGCCAGGACATTTGATGGTCATAAATACCCGATCGACTATACGCTCGATGCCCTGGAAAAAATGCTCGATCCATTGGAGTTCTTTCGTATAAACAGGCAGTATCTCATCAGTGTCAAATCAATCGCGGAGATGAAAGTGTTTAATAAGGCAAGGGTTATTGTAAAGCTGACTCCTGAAGCAAAAGAAATACCTGTAGTAAGCACCGAGCGCGCAGCAGATTTTAAGCTCTGGCTCTCCGGCGAACTACAGTGATGAATATGATGCAAGCTGGCACAATTTTGGTCGTTTCTAATTAAAACCATACTTAAATGAAAAACTTATTAATGCTCCTCGTGCTGCTTTGCCTGGGCACAACGGCAGCTGATGCACAGATGCACCGCCGCCATCATCACATGCCACCACCTCGTCACCACCACCATCACCATCGTGTTATGCACCACAGGCACCACATGTAAAGGAATTAGATTTTCTACCGGCCATCGAAAGGGGCCTGTACTTTTATCAGGCATTAGTATAGTACATTTACACAAAAACTTTAGATAGATGAAAATAAGAACCTGGCACGAGCGGTATATTGATGCATTAAGTTATGGCGATCGTCTTGCTGATACGGTAGCAAATGGTATGGGATCATGGAGGTTTATTATTATCCAGTCGCTTATTGTTGTGGTATGGATGGGATTAAATCTTGTTGGATTTCTTCATCATTGGGATGCATATCCATTTATCCTGCTTAACCTCCTCTTCTCCACCCAGGCAGCATATGCTGCACCCATCATCATGATGTCGCAAAATCGCCAAAGCGAGCGCGATCGGGCCCAGGCACACGCAGACTATCAAACCAACCTCGAAGCAAAACAGGAAATTGAAGCTCTTCAGCTAAAGCTCAACAATCTTGAGATAGATAAGCTGGACAAAATCATTCATATGCTGGAAGAAATAAAACAACAGCGATCTAATGGCCAGCCTTAACGAGCGCTTCGTACAGTTTTTCTATTTCCAGAGGCTTATTTAAAAAGCCGGTAAAAAGTGTTTCATATTCATTCAGATGCTGCGCAGTGATATCAGCGGTCAGGGCGAATATTGGTACGGCACTGTTAGGGTTGCCGCCGCATCTTATTTGCTGGGTTGCATCAAAGCCATTCATGTTTGGCATATGTATATCCATTAGTATGTAGTCAAATGCTCTTTCTTCGCTTTTAGCTACGGCTTCCAATCCATTTTTGACATGTACAGAGGTCATTCCCCATTTTGATAAAAGTTTAGCGAGCACAGTGGCATTTATCATGTTGTCCTCAGCTATCAATACATTTTTATCTTTCAGCTCATTGAGTTTTACGCCGGATGTAATAGCGGGTTCTGCAACACGTTTTAATTTAAGATTAAAATAGAATTCTGATCCTTTGTTCAATTCACTACTTACATGTATATCACTGCCGTAAAGTTCTACCAGTTGCTTTACTATTGCAAGCCCTAACCCCGAGCCGCCTTGTTTCCTCGTAGTGACAGACAACGGCTGAAAGAAGCTATCAAATATCTTTACCAGATATTGCTCTCCTATGCCATTGCCCGTATCTTTTACTATAAAGCTGATTTCGTCGGTTTCACCACGACTGATTTTCTTATCTACTATAATACTTATTGATCCTTGATCCGTAAACTTAACTGCATTACTCACAAGGTTCCCCAATATTTGAGATAGCTTGGTTTCATCCAGGTCATAATAACTATCTATAGCTGAATTGACATGCAACTGTAGGTTAAGCCCTTTTTCTTTAGCAAGCGGTTCGTAGGTGCTTTTTATATTATTTAGTAGCAGACGAAGGTTGGCAGGCCTCAACTCCAATTTAGCCTTTCCTGAGTCCAACTTGGTAAAATCGAGAATGTCATTGATGATCAACAGCAAATTGTTTGCGGCAAATTTCAAAGAACTGATAAGCTGCTCTTCTTCGCCGCCCGATTTGTCATTCAGCAGCGAACTAATTGTAATTACCGCATTTAAAGGGGTACGTATTTCATGGCTCATTGTAGAGAGAAATTCCTGGCGTACCTTGAATGCTTGTTCTGCCATGTCCTTTTTTCGCACTATCTCTGCCTTTTCTTGCTCCATCAAGGCCTCTTTTTCCAGTGCAGCTTTCTTGTTAATTAACTCATAGTTCTCTATCACCTGCATAGTATTGGCATTAATTACAGTCTCCTTCTGGTATACATAATGCTCAAGGTAAGTAAGCGCAATTGGATAATTCTCCTCATCTCTATACAGCTCATATAATAGGTAATTGACCTTAAAAAGAATAACAGCAATATTAAAGTCATTGCTTACTTTCAGTGCGCACAATAATGCTGTTTTGGCTTCTTCAGTTTGGCCTTTCTCTTTGTGCAGTATCCCCATTTTTCGGTAAGCCATCGAAATGCCCAGGTGATCACCCATTTCCTGGTGTATTGTCAGTGCTTTTTCGTAGTCGTGCTCTGCTTCGTCATACTTTTTCATTGCGGCATACACTTTACCTCTGCCATACAAGGCAAAAGCAAGGCCACGTATATCACCTGTGGTCTGCTTTATTGCAATAGACTCTGTTATGAGCTCCATTGCCTTTTTAATATCCCGGTTCTTCAGGTATATGCCGGAAAGCGGATTATAGGCGTTAGATATCAAATTTAGGTCATTGGCATTTTGACCTGCCTCTACTGAGCTTTCATATGCTCTTATCGCATTTCGCTGGTCTCCAATATATTCGAATATGGTACCCAGAGATTTCTGTACGCGGGCCTCATTATGATAGTCTTTGAATTTCCGGTAGACACTAAGGCAATCTATAAGATATAGCAAGCCAAGATGAAAATTATTGGTTTTATAATGTATGCCGGCTATGTTATATTGCGCATCAGCTATGCCTTTTTCGTCACCCAATTCTTTGAAATATTCTATAGCCTCAAGGGAGAATTGCATGGCTTTTTCATGCTCGCCCATTATCATGTGAAAAAGGGCTAGCTGGTTTAAACTTTTCCCTGATAGGTCGTCGTCCCCAATATTCCGGCTTATTTCAAGGGCTTTTTCAGCCAGTGTAACGCTTGATTTGAGATTATTTATACGGCCGCTATAAGCCTGTTCCAGCAATGAGTGTATCTCCTCTTTTGCGTCTTCTACTATCATTGTATTGCCTGATAAGTATTGTTGACTAAAATTAATTTATTTATTAATAATTTATACTTTTTTCCTGCCATGTTTATGGGAATGTATATGTTTGTGAACTGCTTGTTAAGGACAATAATATTCTGCGGCTACATTAAACTATTTCAGTTTCTTGCAGCGCTTTATAACCCTTTTATGTGAATCTGTTTAAAACTTCATTCTATTCGGTCATTTCAACTTTCATCCGCACGCTTGCAGGCGTTGTAGCAGGTAAGGTAGTAGCTGTGTGCACCGGGCCAGCAGGGGTGGCTCTTCTGGGGCAGTTCAACAATTTTATCAATATCTCCACCACATTTGCTAATGGCGGCATAAATACCGGTGTAGTTAAATATACGGCGGAATATGCAAAGAATGAACAGAAGACTAAAGAGTTGTTTGCAACCTCATTTAAGGTTACCCTATATACCTCGTGCATTATTGGCCTTACATTAATGGTCCTTTCAACTAAACTGTCTTCCTATCTTTTCACCACTGCAGCATACGCTTCTATTTTTATTGTTTTTGGGTTCTCAATAATCCTCTATGCGCTTAATAGTTTATTCATATCTATGCTTAATGGCAGCGGGGACATAAAGGAGCTCTCGTATGTTAATGTGATCTCGAATGTAGCCGGTTTGGTGTTCACAATAGTGTTGGTATACTATTTCAAAATTTATGGCGCGTTACTCGCAATTATTCTGGCACAATCCATCATTTTCATTATTTCAGGTTATGTTTTAGTAAAGCGAAGCTGGTTTCAATTATCATTTTTTGTTGGTGCTCTTGATATGAAAATATTAAAGAAGCTATCAGCGTTTAGTCTTATGGCTATTGTTTCAGCCCTTACAGTACCTCTTTCTCAGATCATACTGCGTCAGTATCTTATCAATCATTTATCACTTCAGTCAGCAGGTATATGGCAGGGTGTTAATAGCGTGTCAAATACCTATCTGTTGCTTGCATCTTCGGCTATATCTATTTACTATCTGCCAAAGCTTGCGTCTTTAAAAACAAAAAGCGAAATAAGACATGAAATACACCTCGGGTATAAAATGATCATACCTATAATGGTGGTTTGCTGTATTGGAATATACATATTTCGCCACTTCATTATCAGGCTGCTATTTTCTGGTGCATTTAGTACGATGAGCGAGCTGTTCCTTTTTCAGATGATGGGAGATGTTCTTAAGGCATCAACCTGGATACTGGCCTATTATATGCTGGCTAAATCGATGACTCGCCTATACATCATAACAGAAGTTGTGTTTCATATCATTTATGTGGTGTTGGGTTACCTGTTTGTAAATTATTTTGGACTGATAGGTATCACTTATGCTTATGCAACGAATTATTTGATCTTTCTCCTTACGCTTGTTTATCTTTTCCGTTCTATCCTTTTCAAAAGGCGAAAACATAAACGTCGCTCGGCACTGCATAGTTGATATGTAACTAATGTAACTTCCTTGTTACCGCAATATTATCTAATGGTTTCTTTTGGGTTATTGAAGCTTTAATAAATTATAAAATCTCCCTAACACCCCTGTGCATTTCGTGTCCACTTTAGACATTTGCCCGAAATTAATAGCAAATGCACAAGCTTCTACGTATCTGTGTGATTATATCTCTGATTTTTTTAAATGCAACAACATCAAATGCAGGAGGAATAAAAGGACATGTTTATGATAAAGTTACCCGTGAGCAATCTGTGGGCGCTTATGTAGTAATAAAATCATTAAATAAGGTAGCGATAACAGAGCTGGACGGTTCATACCACATCAATAATCTCGAAGCGGGAGAATATAAGGTTACCATCACTTATGTGGGTTATAAAACCATAGATACACTTATTATACTTGCTACAAATGAAACGGTATTAAAGCTGGATATATACCAGCAGTCGACAGACAAAGAATTAAAGCAAGTAGAGGTAACGGCCAAATCAGAAGGAGGTACTGATGCTTACGCAAACAATAAAGAAAAGAATGCAGACAATGTGATGAACGTGCTTTCTGCAAGAGCTATACAAATATCTCCTGATATTACCGTGTCAGAAGCCATGCAGCGTGTTTCCGGTGTTTCTATGGAAAGTAGCAGCTCTGGTTCTCAATATGCGGTGATACGCGGTATGGATAAGAAGTATAATACTACGCTGGTTAATGGGGTTAAAATCCCCAGCCCGGATGATAAAGATCGTTATGTTCCACTCGACATGTTTCCTGCAGAGCTTTTGGAAAGACTGGAAGTGATAAAAACCCTGACACCGAGTATGGAAGCAGACGCGACAGGCGGCAGCATGAACTTGGTAATGAAAAATGCACCTAATAAATTATTAGTCGAAGGCAACGTGGCTGTAGGATATAGTACTGCTTTTCAATCACAGGATTTTCAAAAATATAGCACTGCAGATGTAAACTGGAAATCGCCGGCTGAAATTCTTGGCCCTAATGTATATGCACCTGTGTCAATGTTTCCTACTTCAAACCTGGTTACCTCGAGCGTGAAAATGCCTATAAATAAAAATGCCAGTGTTTCCTTGGGTAATAGGTTTTTTAAAGATAAGCTTGGAGTAATTGTTTCTGGTAGTTATCAGGATACCTATGATGGCTATACCTCAAATCTGTTGGTAGAGAATGTAGTTAGCGGGCCATCAAAGGATATAAACACAAATAATTTACCCAATTTTTCTGACATAGAGCATAGGACTTATTCCCAGGAATCAAAGCGAATGGGCGTTATAGCCAAGATAGATTATAAAATTAATGATAAAAATACGATTAGCCTTTTTGCTACCCATATTGGTTTAGATCAGTATAGAGTTCGAAATACTATTGATTCAGTGCCGGGAGGAACCAATTTTAATAATACCTGGGTAAATGTAATTGGAACCAAGTATAAAACTGAAACTAGAACGACACTGCAAAATATTGACAACGTTACTTTGCAGGGAACTCATCAATTGTCTAATGTATTTTCGGCAGACTGGTCGTTAGCGGCTTCTCAGGCTAGGAGGCAACTCCCTAATGATGCACAATTTGATTACGCTGTTAAAGATAGCATGGTTACGGATCCTGCTACCAAGCAGCAGACATATAGATTGGCTGCGCCCTATGGCCCTTATGTCACAGGGCTAACAGATGAATGGCAACATAATACAGACATCGATAAATCTGTCTATGCCAATCTGCATTATAAAGTGAACTTCATTCCGTTTCTAAACCTTATTGATATCGGCGGTTTATATAGGGCTAAGAACAGAGATAATTATGATGTTAATTACTCACTGGACCAGGTAATTGGTTTGTCAGGTTACCAGCGTTACACTACTCCGTCCGCTGCCCAACTGCAATTCACAAATATAAGTAGTGCATTGGGCGATGCTGCCAGCAACCCTGGTATCTATACATTTAACGAAAACTTACTGGCATACTATGCCCAGGCCCATATAGAAGTTGGGAACTTAAAGGTATTAGGCGGCGTCCGCTTTGAAAATACGCAACAGCATTATGTTTCTTCCCTGTCTCCACTTTTACCGGGAAAAGAAGCTTCTTATAACTATACAGACATACTGCCGAGTATACAGGGAAAATATGACCTGACTCCGAAAAGCGGCATCCGTCTTTCTTATTATAAATCACTTTATAGGCCAGCATATGCGGATCTGATACCATTTGAAAATAAAGCTACAGATGAGACTTACAGCATGGTAGGTAATCCATTCCTGAAGCATACAGTAATTCATAATGCCGATTTACGTTATGAATTATTTCCACATGGCCTTGATGAATTAATGGTGGGGGGCTTTTATAAATACATAATTGATCCTATAGAATATGCGGTGACACCGCTTACGAGAACATTGCTGGGACTTATGCCAGGGAATTTTGGGAATGCTACTAACTACGGCATTGAGGTCGTTGGCCGTAAATTTTTTGGCGATTTTGGGGTACAGGGTAGTTATACATATACGCATTCTAATATCAATTCTACCAAGGTCGTTTATCATCAAAAAGCAAGTCCTTCAGACAGTGAATACACATATGTGACACAAAACCGCCCATTGCAAGGGCAGGCAGCCCATATCGGTAATATATCATTGCTCTATAAAAATACAAGACAAAAAGTTGAAGCTCAGTTAGGTCTTGTGTATACCGGAGAAAGAATAAATACTGTTTCCTATTATAAGGATCTGGATGTGTGGCAGAAGCCAACGCTTAATCTTGATTTCTCTGCGCAAAAGCAATTTGGTACACACTTTATTGTATATGTAAAACTGAAAAATCTGCTAAATGCAGGTAAGGAACTATTTATCAAGCAGGCTAATACAGCATATGCTGCACCTAACATGCTTCCATACCAGGAAAGTGCAGAATACTATACAACTGAGCACGACTATTACCATTCTTCAATACTCATAGGATTAAGATACAAACTTTAAAAGAATAAAAATTAAAAGCAAAAATCAAATAAACATGAAAAAATCAATGTTATTGTTACTTGTCCCTTCGCTGATTTTGGCGATGGCATCTTGTAAAAAGAGTTCTGATACCTCGAGTGTGTCGGCACCGCTTAAGCAGGTAGGTGCTGCCATCAGCGACTCTACAACGGGTGGTACTTTAAAAGGCACCATGTTAACTGGTAAGACTTACACAATTAAACGTGACATCATTGTTAACAAGGGTGATACCTTCCTGGTGCAGCAAGGCGTTACGCTGAACATGGGCGATGGTGTAAATATAATAGTACATGGTACTATTTTGTTCATCGGTGCTAAAGGTGCAGCTATCACTGTTACGGATCCTAACAGGCATAAGACTACCGGTGCATCAGCATACTCTACCGACGAAGCATATAAAGGAGGTTGGGGTGGTATCTATTGCGATACTTCATGCCATCTGTTTGTTGCAAAATGGACGCACTTTGATTTCGGCGGTGCTGCACTGCAAAACGTTCCTTTCACAGGGCCTACAGTTGGTAACTCATTCGTAATGTGGTTTGGTTGCCCGAGTGGTAATTTTATCCTGGAAGATTCATGGATGTACGGTAGTACCGATGATGCAGTACGTTTTTATGGCGGTCATATAAGTGTGATGAGAAACACGCTTGAAAAACTTGGTGGCAACGGTGGAGATGGTTTTAATTCAAAAAGTGGTACGCAAGGTGACATGGCTTATAACCTGTTTATAGGCGGTGCGACCAATGGTACAAAATCTTCAAATGATGGCGGTGTAAACCCTCAGAATATGATAGCTATGTATAACAATACATACGTAAACTGTGGTTTTAGAAACACCGGTACATTTGGTGCAAGAGCGGGCTGTGCGGAAGTTGAAAATAACTCACGTGCACTGGTTTATAATAACATCATTGTTGACTGTCTTACCGGTTACAGAATAGCAGGTGGTAACAATGTAACTGCTAAAGTATATGGTGCAGATACCGGCAAACATTCTGATGGACCTATTAATCAGACTAAATATGGTTATAACCTTATGTATGCTTCAAACGTAGCAGTTGCTAATCAGTTTGTACCTACCAACATAGCACAGGCGGTGCTTACACAGCCACAGTCTACCGACATACCGGATATGAAAACTTTCCTTGGTGCAGGTTATACTTTCGGTGCAACTTATGACGGTACTTCACTGGTGGGTAAGAACGATCCTAAGTTCGTAAACTATACATTACCTAATCCAGGCTATGCAACACAATCTTCAGTGGATAATTTCGATTTCCACCTGGCCACCGGTTCTCCTGCCATAGGTAAAGGATACAAAGGGTTTTCAGCAATTAGTGCAGTGCCTGTCGATCCTACCTTCGGTGCTTCTCCGTTCACTCCTCCGGGCAGCGACCTCGGTTGCTATCAGACAGATGGTTCCGGTAACCAACACTAATACTCAATACAGTCAAAATATAAAGCCTGTTACATCGCGTAACAGGCTTTATATTTTGGATAAAGTAAGCTGTTTTTGCCTATGGTAAATCTTACAACTTAAATATGTTTCGTGTTACAAGTTATAAATGAAATTATTGAATTATACTATCTAAAATTTCTTCCCCCATGAAATATTTCCGGCTGCACAGCCAGACTGTTTTTAGTTGCAGGCTCTTCGGTAATTGGGCCTAGCTGTTTAAGTAGGCCAGACATATCGTGGCATTTCCTGGCAATAACGTGTATTACTTCACCTTCTTTCTGCACTGTGCCCTCTATCATCAATAGCCTTGCTCTTAAAATTTCCTTCCGGTAAGCATCAAAAAGTTTTAGAAAGACTACTGAATTGGCAATGCCCGTCTCATCCTCGAGGGTAATAAAGCAAATGCCTGTGGCTGTGCCGGGTCGTTGGCGAACTAATACGAGACCTGCTACTTTCACATAGGCACCGTTATCCATCCCTGTCAGCTCTTTTGTGGTTACAATGCTGCATTGGCTAAGTTTCTCTCTTACAAAGCTTACAGGGTGTGCCTTTAATGATAATGATGTGGCAATATAATCCTGCGCTACATGTTCTGATAAACGCATTTGAGGAAGCTCTACAGATTTTTCTATTACAGATTCAGCGCTTTGCCCGGTAAAGATTCCATTAGGGCGATCATTTAGTGCAGCTACATGCCACAGTGCCTGTCTTCTGTCTAGCCTTATAGACCTAAAAGCATCAGCATCAGCCAGGTGTTCCAGCGTTGTTATTGAAACACCGGCATTCATTATGGAATGAATAGTTGTGAACCCATCATTTCTTGCTGCTACTAACAACTGCATTTCTTCCTCTTTTAGCCCTTTTGCATGCCTGAAGCCAAGGCGTATTGCATGGTAGTTGCCGACTATTTCTTCAAGTGTGTTGTCCCAATAAGAATGATTTATATCTACAGATCTTACTTCTACACCATGCTTTTTAGCATCTATAATTATTTGTGCAGGCTGATAAAAGCCCATAGGCATACTATTCAGCAAGGCAGTTGCAAATACATCAGGGTAATAGCACTTGATCCATGAGGATACGTAAACCAGCAAAGCAAAACTGGCTGCATGACTTTCGGGAAATCCGTAACTACCAAAGCCTTCAAGCTGTCTGAATATTCGCTGTGCAAATTCCTTTTCATAGCCATTTTTCATCATGCCGTCTATAAGCTTTTTCTCCAGCGAGCTGACAAACCCTTTAGCTTTAAATGTTGCCATGCTGCGCCTTAGCTCATCAGCTTCAGCAGGGGTGAAGCCTGCAGCTACTATAGCTATTTTCATGGCTTGCTCTTGGAAAAGAGGCACACCTAATGTTTTTGACAAGATTTCTTCCAGTTCTTTGGAGGGATATTTCACCTTTTCTTTCCCATCTCTGCGGCGAAGATATGGGTGCACCATATCTCCCTGTATAGGGCCCGGTCTCACAATGGCTACTTCTATCACAAGGTCATAAAAACATCTTGGTTTTAATCTGGGCAACATTGACATCTGTGCCCTGCTTTCTATCTGAAATACGCCTATTGTATCAGCATGGCATATCATTTCATATACCGCAGGGTCATCTTGCGGAACATTGGCCAGGGTAAGATCAAGATTGTAATGTTCCTTAGTTAAGTCAAATGCTTTGCGAATACAGGTAAGCATGCCCAGCGCCAGAACGTCTATCTTCAAAAAGCCCAAAGCGTCTATGTCATCTTTGTTCCATTCTATACAGGTTCTATCCTCCATGCGTGCATTCAGTATGGGGCATAACTCTGTAAGTTTCCCTTGTGTAATGACAAAGCCGCCAGTGTGCTGCCCCAGCTGGCGTGGGAAGCCTATGAATTGCTCTGTAAGGTTTAACACTTTTATGAGATGAGGATCATTAGGATCAAAGCCATGGTCGGAAACATGCTTGCCTTTGTGCCATTCTTCTGTAAGTTCCCACATCGAGCCGGAAAGTTTGTTTACTGTATCTACAGATAATCCCATCGCTTTTGCCACATCACGCACGGCACCTTTTTCATGCTGTTGCGTAACCGTTGCAACAATAGCGGCTCTATCACGCCCATATTTGTTGTAGATGTACTGTATTACTTCTTCTCTTCTTTCATGTTCAAAGTCCACATCAATATCAGGGGGCTCGTTACGGGCAGAAGAGATAAATCGTTCAAATAGTAAATCAAATTTCGTTGGGTCAACTGATGTGATACCAAGCACAAAGCATATTGTAGAGTTGGCTGCTGAGCCACGTCCCTGGCAAAGTATATGCTGCTCCCTTGCAAAACGTACAATATCATACACCGTAAGAAAATAAGGAGCGTAATCCATCTCTTTTATAAACTTAAGCTCGTACTCAATAGCCGAAACAACCTTTGGGGGAATAGGATCACCATAAAATTCTTTTGCCATCTTCCAGGCCAGGTATGTCAGTTCTTCCTGTGGCGTTCTGCCTTTTGTAGTGATCTCTTCTGGGTATATGTATTTCAAGTCGCTTAATGAAAATTGGCAGGCTGAAACTATTTCTTGTGTTAGCTCAATAGTTTCAGGATATTGCATGAACAGGCGCTGCATTTCTTTTATGGGTTTTAAATAGCGCTCTGCATTCTGGTGTAGTCTGAAGCCTGCATTGTATATCGTACATTTCTCACGAATGCAGGTTAATACATCCTGAAGTTCACGGCGTTCCGGTATATGATAATGCACATCATTGGTTGCTACTAAGGGAATGTTATATTCTTTTGATAACTGGGCCAAACGGTATAGTCGTTTATTGTCATTGGCCAGGTAAGAGCGGTTGGCTGCAAGATATAATGATGTGCCTAAGGCTTCTTTGTATTCCTTTAATGCAGCTTTAAAATCTATATTAAAATCGAAACTTGTGTTTAATGCTGTAGGTGGAATAACTATGAACTTAATATCCTTTGCATATTTATATACATCCTCTTTGTATAAAAAACATGCTCCCTTTTCAGCCCTCAGATTGCCTTCTGATAATAATGTAGATAAGCTTGAATAGGCATCTTTATTTGTAGGGTATGCAAGTAAGCTCGGCCCATCCAGCAGGTCAAGCCTGCAACCGGGTATAATGCGTATACCTTTTTTTTTAGCTGCGGTATGCGCACGCACAATGCCTGCAAGTGTGTTTCGGTCTGTTATGCCTATTTCTTTATGGCCAAGTGTTACAGCCTGCGCTACTAATTCTTCGGGATGTGAACCCCCTCTCAAAAAACTAAAATTTGTTGTTACCTGTAACTCTGTATACATACTGCACTTTTTTTAAGCAAAAAATCCATGCATGAACCATTTAGGCTCACCGCTTTTATAATCTCCTAATCTGAACAGCCAATATCTTGCGCCTTTATCATCTTCTATGCAATAATAATCCCGATATTGTCCTTCAGTCAGAAACCATTCCTGTTCTATCCGTTCGGGGCCGTCAGCCTTTGCTACATTATACGGTACGCCTTTATAATGGAATAATACAGGCGGGTAGTCGGGTATAGCTACAGTTACTGTTATAGCTTCAGGTTCATGCAACAGGTGTATTGGCCTCGGTAATTCTGTTCGCCATTCTGTAGCAGGTTGCTCTTCCAGAGATGTTGCTACTTTAACAGAGCGTTCGGGCCAGTAATGCTCATCCGGCAAGTAGCGGTGTACACTGTGTACACCCAGCTTACCTGTTATCTTATCCAGCAGTTCGGCAATAGCAGCATTATCACCATTAATTGTATTCCAGAAGGTATCCTGGGCGCTTGTCAGGTCTTCCACAACAGGCGCTTCAATTATAAACAGTTCAATGCCAAGGTCTGGCTCTATGAGTGGTATCTTTTGCTCCAGCAGTTTAAATAGATGTGTCACATTTCTTGACGGGCGATTAGTTCCTATCTGTATCTGTTCAATCTTCCCGTCTATGCGCCATGCTTTAAACAGGCAGCAGCGAAGCCCTTTACTTTCTTTTGCCAGTCTTTCGCAAAGTGTATCAAGTAATTTTTGTAGCGCTATTTCAATGCCCGTAGCTGTTCGTATAGGTTCCAGGCATGGTAGCCTTTCCTGGTAAGGTATTACAGGTTGTATGGGGTCTAAGACTTCTATTTCTTGCCCTAGTGCCTGGTCCAATCTTGTAAGCAGCGAAGGCCCAAATCGTCTCCTTAGTGCTCTGCGGGGCATATTGATAAAGTTCTTTATTTGGTATAGCCCAAGTTTTTCTAAGCGTTCAGTGATGTTTGCTTCTATGCGCAAGGCCGCAGGCGGTAAAGTTAGTAATGCTTCTGTCTGCATACCGGCTCTTATGAGTGGTGTAGTATGCCCATAGTGACATACAGCCCATGCAGTGCCTATTGTATCTGCTATCGCAACCCGCACATGGTACCCGAAGCTCCTTAGTCGTATAATAATGTCTTTCAGGTATTGTCTTTCTCCACCCCATAGGTGAGGGCAACCGCTTACATCCAGCATTAATCCATCTGCACCGTCTATAGCTACTGCAGGTGCGAAACGCATACACCACTCGGCCAGTGCATATAGCAGTTTATTTGCCCGTTCAGGTTTATCATCAAATACCTGTAGCGAGGGAAGTATGGTCCTGCAGTCTGCTGCAACCATCCCAGGTTGTATTCCTCTCTCCTGCGCTGCTGCGCTCACTGCCTTCACTACCATGCGGCCACGTTCAGGTGCTGCAAATACAAAGACAACATCCTTCAGCTCCGGCTGTCGGCGTATCATCCAGTCGGTGGTCAGGTGTTGAAACCATATGGATACAAAACGCTTTGACATATCAGCTGGCTTTGCGTTTATCTGATATAAAAAGTGTTTGTTCTGCTGCATATTGAAAACGTTCATTCATCCATTCAATGTTCCATGCAGCAGGCGTACCGTTTCGCACTTTTAGTAATTCAACTTTCCACCTGGGGTATCCTACACCAGGCATACCATCTTCAATAATACTGGGTAGTGACCTGATCTTCCAGCGGCTCACACAGGCTACAACATTTTCTGTCTTCGGATTGTAACGATGTATAAAACCTGTTACATGACTTTGCTCTACTGCTAATTGCAATCTGCGTGATTCAGTAAAGCTTAGCTCACTAAGCTCGCCCACTACAGCAGATAACGCTTTGCATTTTAATGCTTCTTCTATTGTCCACAGCACATCCTTTTGCCGGGCAAGGTCTACAAATATTATTTGCTCAGGATTTATTCCGAAAGCTTTTAATGCAGGGGGAAAAACAGTGCGCTTATTTCCAACCCACAGGCAGGTTCCTTTACTGAATGAAAGCCCTGTTATTAAACCCGCTATAAATCCATTTGTCGCTGCTGCGCCTTTTATATCCGGACTTATGAATTCATGCATTACACCTGTTGGGAATATTTTATTTGGAAAAGCTGCCTCTATTGGTCCAAGCCTGTTTATGATCGTATTATCTCCCGGTCTCTTAAAGCCCTGCAAAGAGCATACTTCTCTTTTTAGTTGGTTTATTATATCGTTCTTTGCAGCTGCGTGTAGCATGTTCCAGTAAGTTTTACTTCATTTAGCCAATATTTTTGACATACTTTTATAAAGCATGCTGAAGGCAGGCTAATGGCCTATTGATAGTGATAGGTATGCGAAGTGCTTAATGGAGTGAACTTTATTTATTCAGGGTTCAATTTGTCAATTATAATGACAAATTTATGCCAGTAGATAGCAAAAAGTCAAAAAATGTGGATAAATATGCCTGCAAATATTTAAATGAGTTTAATGTTGCTTTTCACCATGAGTTAAGATGAGGGTATTTTTACATTTATCTACACTTGTGAACACAATGAATATTTATTGCGTCGATAGATTTTGGATTACTCATCAATTTGTTGTTTGTAATTAAAAACAAATTTTTATAGCAATTATAAAATGCGCCGAAAATGTGTGACAATTTCTGCAAATAAAAAAGGTTTCGATATTATCGAAACCTTTTTGTTGTGGGCCCACTAGGACTTGAACCTAGGACCACCTGATTATGAGTCAGGTGCTCTAACCAACTGAGCTATAGGCCCTGGCTTGAACGCCAAAAATGGATTGCAAATGTAATGGACTTTTTTCAAAAAAAGAAAATTGTAAACACAAGTTTATTTTTGCAACATGATACAGGGCATAAGACATATTATTTTCGATTTAGGCGGCGTACTGCTGAACATAGATTATCATCGTACAGAAGAAGCATTTATAGCATCAGGCATTACAAATTTTGGACATCTCTTTTCTCAGCTCAAACAATCTCCATTGTTCGATGATTTTGAAATGGGCAAGATATCAGAACAACAATTTATTGCCGGCTTGCAAAGCATTGCACCGGGTATGCTTACAGAAAAGCAGATAATAACAGCATGGAATGCTATGCTGCTCGACTTTCCGCTGCGCCGTTTGCAATTGTTGCAACAGATGCGTTTGCATTACGATCTTTTTCTGCTCAGCAATACAAATGAAATTCACGAAACAGCTTTCAACAAAATTTTAATGGATGGCCATAGCATTCCTAACATCGGTGTGTTTTTCGATCGCGTTTATCTTTCACATCGCGTAGGACTTCGCAAGCCAATGCCCGAAATTTTTGAGCTGGTATTAAATGAAAATAGTTTGTCTCCGGAACATACCTTGTTTATAGATGATAGTCATCAGCACATTGTAGCTGCGCAGAAACTAGGTATACAAACTATTTACCTGGAAAAAGGAATGACAATAGAAAACGACATCTTTAAGGCTAAGCAATAGGGTAGTCTTAATAAAGAAAGCTTAAGAGCTTTAGTCTACTTTATCTCTTCATAGTCAATATAGTCGCCTTTGGTTGCTCTCTGGCTGCTATTTTGACGCGCGTTGTTTTGCTGGTCCATTTGTTCCATCTGCTTTTGCATCTTATGCAGATGGTTGCCAGCCATCCTGGTTATATGGAATATAGGCAGTATGTACCTTGCCAGGAAGCGGTAAAGCACTACTATTAATATCCCCCAGGTTATAAATCTTAGTAGCATAGGGAAGCAAAGGTAGCTAAGGCGCTTGAAAAACGAGTTAATAAAAACATAATTGTCTTTTATTCATTATGTTTTTGGTAAGAAAGAAATTCTTTGTACTTTTGCACTGGATAAAAGCTAATAGAAGGGGACACGTCAGTGGTCCCCTTGTTGTTTCTAAACCATATGGCAGAAATTTTAGAGGAAATAAGAAGTTTGCTGCAGCCTTTGCTGGAACAGACTGATATGTTTATCGTTAATATGAAAGTAAAGCCGATAAACAATATTAAAATATATCTTGATTCAGATACCGGCTTCTCGGTTGATAAAAGTGCAAAGCTTAACCGCCGATTGCATGCATTGATAGAAGAAAAGCAACTTTTTCCTGATGGCGATTACTCGCTGGAGGTTTCAAGCCCGGGTGTCGATGAGCCCTTGCATGAATGGCGCCAGTATAAAAAGAATATTGGCCGCAAAGTGCTGGTTACACTCAAAGACGCTACCGAAAAATTAGGCACGCTAAAGGAAGTGAATGAAGAGCAGCTGGTGCTGGAAGTGCCTATACCTAAGAAGAAAGAAACAACAATAGTAGAAATACCATTTTCTGATATAAAAGCAACAGTAGTACAAATCAGTTTTTAATAATCTCGCCGTACCGGCGTAAAAAGTGAAATTATGGCAAGTATTAATCTTATCGACTCGTTTCAGGAGTTTAAAGATGCCGAAAACATTGACCGGCCTACCTTGATGAAGGTGATTGAAGATGTATTCAAAACCTTACTCAGAAAGAAGTTCACAAGCGATGACAATTTTGATGTTATCGTGAATGACCAGACTGGTGACCTTGAAATCTTCCGCCGTCGCGAGATAGTAGAGGACGAGCTGATTGAAGATGAAAATCTGCAAATACCATATTCCGAAGCTATAAAGATTGAGCCCGACTATAATGTGGGTGAAGAAGTGTATGAGGAAATGGACGTGATGGACTTCGGTCGTCGTGCTATACTTGCCGCCAAGCAAACATTGGCTGCCCGTATCGGCGACCTGAAGAAGAACCAGCTGCTGAAGAAATATGCTGAACGTGTAGGCGAAATAATAAGCGGCGAAGTGTACCAGATATGGAAGAAGGAAATCCTGCTGCTGGATGACGAAGGCAATGAGCTGATACTGCCAAAATCTGAACAGATACCTACAGACTTCTTTAAGAAAGGTGAAGCAGTACGCGCAGTGGTAAAGAAAGTTGAAATGCGTAACAATACACCTATCATCATACTTAGTCGCACACATCCTTCATTCCTGGAAAAACTGCTGGAAATAGAAGTGCCGGAAATAATGGATGGGCTTATTGTAGTTAAGAAAATAGTGCGTGAGCCAGGCGAACGTGCGAAAGTAGCCGTAGAAAGCTATGATGACCGTATTGATCCTGTAGGCGCATGCGTTGGTATGAAAGGTAGCCGTATACACGGCATCGTTCGTGAGCTGCGCAATGAAAATATTGATATTATTAACTATACAAATAACACGCAGCTGCTTATTCAGCGTTCATTAACGCCGGCACGTATCAACCGTATGGATGTAAACAGTACTACAAACCATGCGGATGTTTATCTGGAACCGGATCAGGTGTCGCTGGCTATTGGTAAGAAAGGTGTCAACATCAAGCTGGCACAGGAGCTCACAGGCTATAGCATTGATGTCTATCGCGATGTGAAACAGGATCTGGAATACGATATCGATCTTGATGAATTCTCTGATGAAATAGAAGGATGGGTTATCGATGAGTTTAAACGTGTAGGTTGCGATACGGCATTAAGTGTATTGGAACTGTCTATCGAAGAATTAGTGCGTCGCACTGATCTGGAAGAAGAAACAGTACGTGATGTGCGCCGTATACTGGAAGCAGAATTTCAGAGTGAACAATAGGGTTCAGGCGGCTTGCCTGGCCTTGTGAATACCGCCCTAAGATTACGAAAAGACGCTGCTTTTCAGCAAAAATGGCGTAGGTTTGTAGATTAGGATAGTGCTAAATGAGCGGTTTAGCGAATTATTTTTTGACTAAAGGAACGAATGGCTACAACAACAAAAACACCAAGATTACTGGCAGCAGCCAAAGAATTTAACATCGGTAAGGAGACCCTGGTCGAATACCTGGTGGGTAAAGGCTTTGAGATAAATGCCAGCAATCCTAACACAAAGCTTACCGAGGTGATGTATGACGCTCTGCAGGCCGAGTTTGCGCAGGACAAGGCTGCAAAACGCAAGAGCGAAGAGATAGCATTACCTAAAGGATCTCTGCTGGATGGCCTTAAGAAAAATAAGGAAACACTGGATCTGGGTGTGCGTGAAAAGAAAGAGGAAGCAGTAGCAACACCTGCACCTGAAAAGAAGAAAGAAGAGCCAGCTAAAGAGCCGGAAAAGCCAAAGGAAAAGGCACCGGAACCTATAGTAGCAGAAGTAACAGAAAAAGAACAGGCGCCTGCAGCGCCTAAGCAGGAAATAGTAGCAGAGACGCCTGCACCACCTGCACATAAAGAAGATGTAGTAGCAGCAGATGCTCCAAAAGAAGAAGCTGCTGCGGAACCCGCAGATACAAAGAAGCCGAAGATAGAAGGACCAAACATCCTGGGTAAAATAAACCTCGATGAATTGAACCTATCTTCTCGTCCTAAAAAAGGAGCTGCGAAGAAAAAAGCAGATGCTAAAGAAGCTGTGCCGGAAGAAAAAGCCGTTGCGCCTAAAGCAGAAGCTAAAACGGAAAAGCCTGCAGAAAAACAACCAAAGCCTAAGGCTGCTGAACCTGTAGCACAGGCAGCGCCTAAGGTGGAAGAGAAGCCTCAGATTGAAGAACCGGAAGACAATAAACCGGAGCATATAGAAATGAAAGCTCCGAAGTTGGAAGGTCCGAAGATCATAGGTAAAATAACGCTGCCGGTTGCCAATACAAATTCAGGTTCAAGATCTGACAATAACAAGGAGAAACGTAAACGCAAACGTATACCGGTAGAAAAGAAGCCGGAAACCTTCAAGCCTGATCAGCAAAACCAAAACCAGGGTCAGAATAGAGATAATCGTGGTGGCCATGGCGGTCCGCATCAGGGTGGCCAGAATAGAGATAATCGCGGTGGTAACCAGGGTGGTAATCGTGGCCCGGGCGGTGGTGGTCCAAGACCATTCGGTGGCAACAGTCCGCATGGTGGTGGTCAAAGGCAATTTGGTGGTCACGGTCAGCAGCGTGGCGGTGGCGATCGTCGCGGTGGACAGCGTGGTGCGCCGGTTACCCCACAACAGCAGGAAATAGATACAAAAGCAATACAGGAAAAAATACGCGAAACACAGGCCAAGCTCACCGGGGCTACCCGTAGCAAAAATCTGAAAGCCAAATACCGCCGCAACAAGCGTGAGGAAATGGCTGAAAAACGCGCAGCAGCAGAACAGGAAAACCAGGGCAATGTAATACAGGTTACAGAATTCATTTCTGTAAGCGAATTGGCCAACCTGCTTGATGTAAGCTTTGCTGATGTTATCAGCAAGTGTATGAGCCTCGGTATCATGGTGTCTATCAACCAGCGCCTTGATGCGGAAGTTATTGAGCTTGTTTCCAGTGAATTTGGCTTTGATGTTGAGTTCATCAACATGGAGCAGGCTACAGAAGATGAAGAAGAGGAAGTAGACGATCCGGAAGACCTGTTGCCACGTGCGCCTATTGTTACCATAATGGGTCACGTAGATCACGGTAAAACATCATTGCTCGATTATATACGCAGTGCCAATGTGGTAGCCGGTGAAGCCGGTGGTATCACACAGCATATTGGCGCCTACCAGGTTACCACTGCTAATGGTAAAAAGATCACCTTCCTCGATACACCGGGTCACGAAGCGTTTACCGCTATGCGTGCTCGTGGTGCTAAGGTGGCTGATATTGCTGTAATAGTAGTAGCCGCGGATGATGCTATAATGCCGCAAACCAAGGAAGCTATATCGCACGCACAAGCTGCGGCTCTTCCTATGATATTTGCAATAAACAAAATAGATAAAGAAGGCGCTAATCCTGAAAAAATAAAGGAACAGCTTGCTCAACTAAATATATTGGTGGAAGATTGGGGTGGTAAATACCAAAGCCAGGAAATCTCCGCCAAGAAAGGATTGAATATAGACTTACTGCTTGAAAAAATAGGCCTTGAAGCTGAATTGCTCGAGCTGAAAGCTAATCCTGATAAATACGCCAGTGGTAGTGTTATCGAAGCGTCGCTTGATAAGGGGCGTGGCTACCAATCTACAATATTAGTACAGAATGGTACACTAGAACAGGGCGATATGCTGGTCTGTGGCCAGTACTATGGTAAGATCAAAGCAATGTTCAACGAACGCGGTCAGCGTGTTGATACTGCAGGTCCATCTGCTCCGGTACAGATCCTTGGTCTGAATGGTGCGCCTCAGGCTGGTGAAAAATTCAAGGTGTATGAAGATGAAAATGAAGCTAAAGAAATAGCTACCCATCGTTCTCAGATCATGCGCGAGCAGGGTATTCGTGCACGCAAGCACATTACCCTCGATGAAATTGGCCGTCGTCTGGCACTGGGTAACTTTAAAGAGCTGGGTATCATCATCAAGGGTGACTTTGACGGTTCTGTGGAAGCGCTTAGTGACTCATTGCAGAAACTCTCTGTTCAGGAGGTTGCTATCAACATAGTGCACAAGGGCGTTGGTCAGATCACGGAAAGCGACGTATTGCTTGCTACCGCCTCTGACGCCATCATTATTGGTTTCCAGGTGCGTCCTTCTATGCAGGCAGCCAAGCTTGCTGAGCAGGAAAACATCGAAATCCGTACATACTCTATCATCTACGATGCTATTGAAGAAATCAAGAGCGCCATGGAAGGTATGCTTGAGCCTAAGATCGAGAAGAAGACCGTATGTAATATTGAAGTACGCGAAGTATTCAAGATTGGCGGCGTAGGTACCATTGCAGGTTGTTACGTACTGGATGGTAAGATGACCCGTAATACCAAGCTCAACCTGGTACGCGATGGTATCGTTATCTACACCGGCGAGCTTTCATCACTCAAACGCTTCAAGGATGACGTTAAGGAAGTGAATGCAGGATACGAATGCGGGCTTATGGTGAAAAACTACAACGATATACGCGTAGGCGATATTATTGAAGGCTTTGATGAAGTAGAAGTAAAGAGAACTTTATAATTTTAAAACATGTAATAAAAAATGGCCGCTTACTTAGCGGCCATTTTTATTATGATTTATATTCCTGATTTTAATTTATACCGCGCCTGCTCAATATAAATTGCCATAGAAACAAAATTGGCCGTTATCATCAGGTATTGATATGGGACTATAATAAAGGCAAGGAATAAAGCCAGGTAAATCTTAAGAGAAGCCATCAAAAAAATACGATGATCTATTTTGCTGCGATTAATGCGGTACCAAATACCCATTATTACCACGGCAATGCTCAGTACAATATATATCATCATCTTTAGCAGCTCATAGCCTTGTTGTACATCAGTGACTATATATTTTTCATAGAACAGGTATGCAAATCCAAAACCGTTATACAAATGCATAGGTAGCCCATTACCGTTCAGGTGGTGCCATTCATTTATGGAATAGCTTTGGTATGTGTGTAGCGAGGCAAAGAATTCACCCCAGTCCTTACTTAAAAAAGGGATAACATACATTGCGCTTACGATTACCGTTATAGTCAATGCGCTTTTTAAAAAGGAGCGGCTATAACCTGAACTCAATAATACAAACGCCCACAGTGGCAGCCACAGTGCCAGCATATAGCGAGACAGTAAACAAAATGAGATGAGCAGTCCTTGTATATATGAGTTTTTGTTATTGAGGCCCACTATGCATAGCATATAATACCCAGCCACCATTGTTTCTATGGTTATGGCTATTATACCGCTGCTTAGCTGGGTTATCATATAGTAGGTACCCGCAGCAAATACCAGGAAGAGCACTTGTTTCCACAGCGCATTATTAATGTTACGTATGCACAATACAAGTACGGCTATGCTCCATATAATATAAGGTATCCAGCGATAATCAAATTTTAAAACATCTGCCGCCAAAAAGGGCATCCAGTGCATGGGGAGGTACCCGCTGGGTGTTTTATACCCGAAGCATTCTATGGAGCCATAAGCATAGGGGTTTAAATGATGCCGCAGTCTGCCCACCAATACCTGTATAGTAGGTATAATGTCAGATACTTTTGCATCTATTTTGTTCATCCGTATCACCTTGGCCGTATTCAGCAGCAGCACAACTGTTGCGCAGGCAAAGAGTAGACCAATTATGTATTTATAGTATGCAGGCTTAGGTGTTTCTTCCGTCGCGTTTGTTTTGTAAAATTTATATATCAGCACAATTCCGAACGCCACCGAACACAGGAAAAAACCAAATGCATTGACTGTTTGACTGTCCATGCCATTGTCGTGAAATACATACAGGAAAAGATTCTCAAGAATAAGCAGTATGGGAAGTACAAAGTCGCTGATCTGCTGTTTTGTCATTACTGGTATTGTTGGGTCTGTAATCACGCCAAAATAGTTAAATTAAGCCATTTCAGACCCTCACTTTTAGATTATGCATCAATTATTTAATAACTTCGCACACCTGTAATTTTAATTTAAATTTTTCCTTTTATAATACATGAGTTCAATAGTTGACAAACTAGAGGCTATTAAGGCAAGGTTTGACGACCTCGGAGTGGCACTTACCAACCCCGAAGTTGTCAGTGACAACAAGAAGTTCTCTCAGTTAAGCCGTGAATATAGAAAGCTGGAGAGCATTGTAGAAGTCTATAAACGCTACCGTGCCTGCCTTGATAGTATTGATTTTGCTAAAGAAGTAATAGAGGTTGAAAGCGATCCTGAATTGCGTGATATGGCAAAAGAAGACCTGGTAAAGCAGGAAGAAGATAAAGAAGCGCTTGAAAATGAGCTACGCCAGTTATTGATACCCAAAGACCCCCAGGACGAAAAGAATGCTATACTGGAAATACGCGCTGGTACTGGTGGCGATGAAGCCAGTCTCTTTGCCGGCGACCTGCTGCGTATGTACATGCGCTATTGCGAAAGACGGGGTTGGAAAATATCTGTTGTTTCTGAAACGGAAGGTACAGTAGGCGGTTATAAGGAAGTGCAACTTGAGGTGGAAGGAGAGGACGTATATGGCACTTTAAAGTTCGAAAGTGGTGTGCACCGTGTACAGCGCGTGCCGGATACAGAGGCTAGTGGCCGTGTCCATACATCGGCTGCTACAGTAGCTGTAATGCCTGAGGCCGAAGAGATAGACTTCGAGCTGAAAGAAAGTGACCTGAAGATGGAAACTGCCCGAAGCGGTGGTGCAGGTGGCCAAAACGTGAACAAGGTGGAAACAAAGGTTATTCTTACCCACGTACCTACGGGCACGGTTATCACATGCCAGACGGAGCGTACACAGCTGGGCAACCGTGAAAAGGCAACCCAGATGATGCGTACCAAACTATACGAAGAACAGGTGCGTAAATATGAGGACGAGATTTCCCGCAGACGTAAAAGCCTTGTGAGCACAGGCGACCGTTCTGCAAAGATCCGTACTTATAACTATCCACAGGGTCGGATCACAGATCACCGCATAAATATGACCATTTACAACCTCGATGATTTCATGAATGGTAACATACAGGAAATGATAGAGGCCCTCCAGTTTGCTGAAAATGCAGAAAAAATGCAGGCAGGTGAAACGGTAATATAGACTTTGCACAATATCGACGTCGATTTTTTGTTTTAATAAATTAATTACACACTATACTAAAAAATGACAACTCCTTATTTCGACTTGGTTGACATCATCCGGGCCATTCAAAAGCATAGACGCTTCATCATTATAGTTACGATTATTGCAGCTATTCTGGGTGGTTTGTTCTTTGCTGTCAGGAAAAAGAAATATAAGGCTGAAGCTAAGTTTCTTGTTACCAATCCGCTTTATGGCGATCGCAATTATCTTTTCCGCAATCGTGATACGCGTTTCATAGACTATTTCGGTGGTGATGATGATCTGGATAAGGTAACAGCGCTCGCAGCTTCTGATACGGTGCGCGACCGCATCATCCGCAATTGCCAGTTTCAGGAAGTGTATAAATCAGATATCAATGACGCTAAAGGTCATGCGTACCTGATGAGCATCTTCAATAAGAACTTCAACATTAAGCGCACAGAATATAAAGACATGGAAGTGTCTTACATTGCCTATGACGCACAGACTGCTGCTAACGTAGCCAATATGTCTGTACAGGTGCTTGAAGAGGTATTCCGTAGCTATTACACAGGCATTAAGAAAAGTGTTGAGACGTCAATAGCCAATAAAGTTACATCGATGGATAGCGCTATTGGTGCCCTCACGGATACCCTTGCCAATATGCGCGATAAGTATAAGATATATGACATCATCAGTCCATCAAGAGAAAATGTAATAACCGGCGATATAAAAGGTGGTGGTGCAGGCTATGGCAAGGCTATAGAAGAAATACAGAATGTAGAATCTATTAAAGACCAGTATGTGTCAGACAGAGCTCGTTACATTTCCGAACTTAACGAATTTGCTGCCAGTACAAATAGCTCTATGCGCTTCCTTAAGTTAACAACACGTGCCGAAGCTCCTACCAGCCCATCTGGCCCTGGTTTGGTGCTTACTGTTGTAGTGGCCGCTTTGCTGGGTCTTTTCTTCAGTGTCATCTACATAGTGTTGATGGCTTACTATAGAATGCTAAATACAGTTGAGCGCTAATGCAGGCACCCGCGACACTGGCAGAAGCAAAATGGTTTAAGGCAGGGAGCTTTGCCTTCCTACTGGGCGTAGTGGCAGTATTTGCCTACACAGGTAATTACCTATGGCTGGTTTTTCCATTTGCGTATCTATTCGTGCTGCTCATCGGCCTTAACTGGAAGCTTGCCTGGTGGATATTATTATTCACCATACCCGTTTCCATGCAGCTCGATTTCATGGGTAATGCACTTTCTGCTGCCTTGCCCGATGAGCCTATTATGTGGCTGTTCTTCCTGCTATTCCCAATTCTCTGGGCGCGCAAACCTGATAGTTTGCCACGCTGGTGGTGGCGCAATTCCTTGGTGCTGGTACTGGTATTTCAGCTGGTATGGCTGATAGTAGCCACAGCTTTTTCGCAGGAGTTATTCCTGTCCATTAAATACCTCATCAGCCGCACCTGGCTGGAAGTGGTATTTTTCATTTTCCCTATTTGGATATTCACTACAAAAAAGGATTTCAAAAGAGCATTCATCATCGTGCTGATACCATTGCTTATCACGATGGTTGTTATCATGATCAGGCACCGGGCCATCGGATATAGCTTCTACAAGCTCAAATTCGCAATAGGCATTATCTATGACAATCACGTGGACTATTCCACAGTTATGTCCATGTTCTTCCCGCTACTGCTCATAGCCTATTCGTTATGTCACGGCAAATGGTTGTTACGTAATATCTTGCTCGTACTCATAGCCTTCTTCCTTATTGCCATTTATCTTACTTATGCACGTGCTGCAATGCTGGCAGTTGTATTTTCATTGGTAGTGTATGCAATGATAAGGCTGAGAATAGTAAAATGGCTAATGCCTGCTATTTACGCGCTCATGGCGCTATTGCTTGTCTACATGATCAGTAATAAAAGATACCTGGAGTATAGGCCTAATTACAATAATACCTACATGCACAAAACCTTTGCAGAGCATATGCTGGCCACATTGCGTGGTACGGATATGTCTTCAATGGAGAGGGTTTATCGCTGGATAGCAGGTGTGCGCATGAGTACTGATCATCCGCTTGTAGGTGTTGGCCCCAATGCATTTTATTATTACTACAAACCTTATGCGGTCACCTCTTTCCGCACCTATGTAAGCCGCAATCCTGAGCGCTCCACCACGCACAACTATTTCCTTTACATGCTGGTAGAGCAGGGTTGGCCTGCTATGATATTGTATGCCATATTGCTAATGGTAATGTTCGCCCAGGCGCAGAAGACCTATCATCGCTTTAAAGACAGGTTTTACAGGAAGATAACCATAGGTATAGCCATGCTCTTGGCCGCGAGTTTTGTAAACAACTTCTTTTCAGAGTTGCTTGGCCACCACAAAGTGGGTGCATTATTTTACCTCGGCCTCGGCCTGTTAGTAGTGCTCGATAAGAAGAGCCGGGATGAGGAGGCGAAATTAAGCAGCGGCGATACTACTGAACTGCCATAGCAGGTTCTATCCAGCTGTCGCTATCCTTCAGCAGTTGTATAAGTTCACTCACAGCTATATCACTCGCTACATTACGCTTCACCACTTCTTTGCCTTTATAGAGTGTTATTTTTCCCGGTCCGCTGCCCACATAGCCAAAGTCCGCATCGGCCATTTCTCCAGGTCCATTCACTATGCAGCCCATTATAGCAATCTTCACACCTTTCAAGTGGTTAGTAGCAGAGCGTATTTTAGCAGTTGTCTCCTGCAGATCAAACAAGGTTCGTCCGCAGCTCGGGCAGCTTATATACTCTGTCTTGCTGATGCGCGTGCGCGTAGCCTGCAGTATAGAAAAAGCAGTATTATTCAGAAACTGATAATTGTTCTTTATCTCCAAATAGGTGCGTCCGCTTACTTTTATGTTCTGTAGCTCCTGTAAATTATTCGATAACCAAATGCCATCGCCAAAGCCATCCAGCAGCAGTCCGCCGGCATCTGTGGCAAAATGTATCAGCTGCTCATCTACAGTAGCATCATTGCTATGCACCTGCAGTAGTACTGGGCATTGAATACCCTGATGCATTAATTCTATAACGAAGCGTCTCACAGAAGGCATAGCATGCTTATTGGTACTGTATACACACAGCACTACATTTTTATCAGCTTTGCATTTTGCTATCAGCTTTTGTAAGCTTTCCCAATCCTCATTTGCATCCGCAGTTACAAAATGTAATCCTTCAACTTGTGTGTTATGATACTGCACCCTTGTCAGCAGCGGATGGTACTTTGTTTTGTCCGTATTGCCAAGCCATGTTTGTAGGTCGCATATTACCTGTAATGTCCCTGGCAATCCAAAGCTTATAGCTTTACCTCCCGTGTAAATATAATCTGCAGCAGCATCGCCAATATTCCATTTATCAGTCGCTACATCATACTTATATCCTATAGCCTGCAGGTCTTCCGGCTTTATGTCCGCAGCCTTGCTATAGTCGGCCACTACCACCGGCACATGGTGTCCGCCTGTATTATCAATGCTCACACTATCCCTGCGTTTATAGCTGAAGGGATTATAAGGCAGCACTATTTTTTCTTCAGCATTCAATGATTGTATTGCAGTATGACCTGCGCGCTGTGTGTAGCGTTTCACAATATCCCTGCACACCGGTATTTCAAATTCAGGATCTTCGGTCAGCGACACACGTATCGTATCACCTATGCCATCTTCCAGCAGTGTGCCTATGCCTATCGCGCTTTTTATTCGCCCATCTTCGCCATCACCCGCTTCAGTCACACCCAGGTGCAGCGGGTAGCACTCCCCAAATTCCTCGTCCATCTTCTGTATCAGCAATCGGTATGCCTGCACCATTACCTGCGGATTGCTCGATTTCATGCTTAGCACTATCTGGTGGTAGCTTTCATCTCTCGCTATACGCAGAAACTCCATCGCGCTTTCTACCATTCCTATGGGCGTGTCACCATAGCGACTCATTATACGGTCACTCAGCGAGCCATGATTGGTGCCTATGCGCATAGCAGTTCCATACTCCCTGCATATTTTCACCAGTGGTGTAAAACGTTCTCTTATCCTAGCTACCTCGGCACTGTATTCGCCGTCGGTATATTCTATGAAGTCAAATTTCTTTTTGTCTATATAGTTGCCGGGGTTCACACGCACTTTCTCTACTATGCGCGCAGCTATTTCGGCAGCATTGGGTGTAAAGTGTATGTCTGCCACCAGCGGTGTAGTATAGCCTTTGTTGCGCAGCTCATTTTTTATATTTAGCAGGTTTTCAGCCTCTTTTTTGCTTGGCGCAGTAATGCGCACCAGCTCAGCCCCTGCTTCTATGCAACGTATGGTCTGTGCTACTGTTGCAGCAGTATCCATAGTATCCGTAGTGGTCATGGTTTGTATACGGATGGGATTATCATTGCCCAGCAGCAGTTCGCCAATCTTTACTTCCCGGGTTCTTAATCGCTTGTAGCCTGTAATGGAGGGGCAATAATATTGCAACATATAATTCGAAAATGCCTTGCAAATTTAGGTGAATATTAGCAATACCCGCTCTTTCTGCCTTTATTGACTGCTTAGGATTGTTGATGCCCTTTCATCTGCTTCAGCTTCCTTCTTACCATTTCTTTGTTAGTGCTGTCCGCAGCTGACCAAAGTAAATTGTTATCACTATTTATATATAAAGTTTTTACTTTATACCCATGGTAGTCTTGGTGATGTAATGTCCTTATCAGCTCTTTTGATACCCGGTACAGTACGGTATTGAAGAAAACTACTTGCACATAGTCATAGTTGGTAGCATCAATATTTATCGGCTTATCGTTGTTGTCAAGCACTAGACCATTCAATTGTTGAAGGGTCATCAGGCTGTCAACCTTGCACATACTGCCCGCAGGATATTTATCAAACAACTTTTCATGGTTCCATTGGCCACACAGTAACAAGTTTATATGTACATAGCAGTTTACATCAAAGCATACCATTTGCCCTTGCTTATTGAAGATCATATACTCTACAGGTTGCAAATGATCATGCCGCATTTGCTGCTCGTTTGCATACAGTTTTTTCATACTTACATCATATAGCGTATCCAGGTGCAGTTCCTGTTCATTTTTAATATTGTAATGCTTATAGAGTCGCTTATATGCATCGTTCGTCTTCCAGGAAACATGCTGGTGTATACCAAATACAAAACAACTTTGCAGGCTGAAACACAGCAGGGCAAGCAAAACAGGGTATAAGCTTTTTTTCATTTTTTAAAATTATGACTAAGATAACGCCCGCCAAAAGGTATATTTTTTAAAGTCATGTTAAATTGTCTTCCTTGAAACAAATTGTTATGTATACCGCATATTTGCGTTTTTAGCTGAAACAATAGTATTTTAGCAACGCATAACGCACTCGATGGAATACGAAATCAAACACTCAGGTAAATTTAACTTTGTAGAAGAGGGCGAAGGCGAACCATTGGTATTGCTGCATGGTCTGTTCGGTGCACTCAGCAATTTCCGGGATCTTGTAGACTATTTCCGTGCTTCTTACAAGGTTGTCATTCCTATTCTGCCTTTGTTCGATCTCAACATTCTTGATACCACAGTATCAGGGCTGGCAAAGTATGTACAGAAGTTTATTGAAGCAAGGAATTATGGCAAGGTACACCTGTTGGGTAACTCCCTTGGCGGTCATGTAGGGCTGGTATATGTGTTGAAACATCCTGAAAATGTAAAGACAGTTATTCTTACCGGTAGTTCCGGTTTGTTTGAAAATGGAATGGGCGAAACTTATCCTAAGCGCGGCGATTATGATTTCATCAGGAAGAAGACTGAGCTTACGTTTTATGATCCTGCGGTTGCCACCAAAGAGTTGGTTGATGAAGTTTTCGGCATTGTCAACAATCGTCTGAAGGCGCTAAAGATCATCACCCTTGCCAAGTCAGCTATTCGTCACAACCTTGGCGATGAGCTAAAAGATATAAAAGTACCTACTTGCCTCATTTGGGGTAAAAATGATACCATCACGCCGCCTATGGTGGCCGAAGAGTTCCATAAGCTATTGCCAAATTCTGAATTGCATTGGATAGACAAATGTGGCCATGCACCCATGATGGAGGTGCCTGGCGAATTCAACGAGATATTGGGGCAGTTTTTAGCAAAGCATAAAGGATAATTAAAATTTCGTCATTTAAGTGTTATAATACTTTGGCGGTGTAATTCTGGTGTAAGTTTTGCATGGTTAATAGTACAAGTATAGAATTGTAGTAAAATGATTATTGAGCAGCTTATATCGCCTACCGTCCCTACCTTAACGCCTGCAGATACTGGCAGCAGGGCGCTTTTTCTTATGGAAGAGAATAACTACACGCAGCTGCCTATGATAATGGAAGACCAGTATATGGCCCTCATCCAGGAAGATGACCTTATGGATTGGGACAAACCTGAATCTCCGCTTAGTGCTGCAGATTTTCTTGAGTATCGTCCTGCTGTTTTTGCTACAGGCCACCCTTATGATGCTTTAAAGATTGCCTATCAGCATAACCTTTCTGTTGTGCCCGTGGTAGACAATGCAAACAGATACATCGGTGCTATTACTCGCGATGAGCTTTTGAAGTTCCTGGCACAAAGTTCCGGTGTTGAAACACCAGGTGCTATTATGGTGCTGGAAACTGAACCTAAAAATTACAGTCTCTACGAAATAGCGCGCATTTGTGAAAATGAAGACATCATGGTGTTAAGCGTGAGATTATACACCAATCCCCAAACAGGCATGCTGGAGATTACAATAAAGACAAATCGTACAGTACTGCAAGGCATTGCAGCTTCTTTCGAGCGTCAGAATTATCGTATAAAAAATATATATGGGGAAGTGGATAATAATGAAGATATGCTCGATCGCTACCACCTTTTGATGACCTTTATCAACATGTAATTTTTAGTTTTTCATTTCCTCTATTTTTGTAGCAATGATTGCAATTGATAATGTGCTGTTGAGCGACGAGATAATCCAGGAACACTTTGTATGTGATCTACAAAAGTGTAAAGGTGGCTGCTGTGTAGACGGAGACTGTGGTGCACCGCTTACCAAAGATGAAACAAAGATCTTAAAGCAGATATATCCTCAGATTAAGAATTACCTCACCCCAGAGTACCTGGAGGAAATAGAAAAACAAGGTACATCTACTACCGATCCTGAGATTGGCTACGTTACACCAACCGTCAATGGCGGCATTTGCGTGTATGGTTATACCGATGAGTTAGGCATTGTAAAGTGTGGCATTGAAAAGGCCTGGAAAGATGGTGTTATTGACTTCAGAAAGCCTATCTCCTGCCATTTATATCCTATCCGTATAAAGAAAATGAAAACTTACGAGGTGGTAAATTATGAGCCTCGTCCCACTTTGTGTGCTCCGGCATGTACTTTGGGCAATAAATTAAAGGTGCCTGTTTATCAGTTTCTGAAGGATGCCATTATCAGTAAGTATGGTGAAGATTTTTACCTGGCGTTGGATGCGGTAGCTAAAGAATACAAAGACAAATTATAGTTCCTTTCTCAGCCTTGCCACAGGTATATTCAGCTGCTCTCTGTATTTTGCCACTGTTCTGCGTGCTATATTGTAGCCTTTCTCTTGCAGCATTTCTGTAAGCTTTTCGTCGCTGTGCGGCTTGCGTTTATTTTCGCTTCCTATTATTCCTGATAGTATCGTTTTTACTTCTCTTGTGCTCACCTCTTCACCGCTTTCAGTTTGCAGTGCTTCGGAGAAGAAGTACTTCAGCTTATAAGTCCCAAATTCAGTTTGTACAAACTTGCTGTTAGCCACGCGCGATACGGTTGACACGTCCAGGTGCGTCATTTGCGCTATATCTTTCAGTATCATTGGTTTCAGGTTCGTTTCATCCCCGCTCAGGAAGAATTCACGCTGAAAATCAATGATGGCCTGCATAGTATGCAGTAGTGTATGCTGTCTTTGTTTTATTGCATCTATGAACCACTTGGCGGCATCCAGCTTCTGTTTTATAAATATCAGCGCTTCTTTCTGCCTTTTATCCTTTTTCTCACTTCGGTCATAAGCACGCATCATTTCCCTATACCCTTCTGATATGCGCAGCTCTGGCGCATTCTTAGAGTTTAAGGATAGTTCCAGCTTGCCATTATTATTGAAAACAAAGAAATCCGGTATTACATAGCTTTCTGCCTTATTGGTCACCGCAAAAGCCGATCCGGGTTTGGGGTTCAGCTTTATAATGATGCCTATCACTTCTTTAAAGTCATCATTGTTCAGCCCCAGCTGGCGTTGTATTTTATCGTAGTGCTTCTTTATGAATTCGTTGAAGTATTTATCTATGACTTCCATAGCATTTTTTACCTCAATAGTCTGCTGCATACGCTTCAGCTGCAGCAGCAGGCATTCCTGCAGCGTCCATGCGCACACGCCCGGCGGGTCAAACTGCTGTATGGCTTGTATCAGCTCATTTACTTCCTCTACTGTTGTATGTACGTTTTGCCCAAAGGCCAGGTCATCTACTATAGCACCCACCTCGCGCCTCAGGTAGCCATCCTCATCTATGCTGCCCACTATCTGTTCGGCTATTCTTTGTCTGCGTTCGTCCAGTTCCAGCATGCCCAATTGGTCCAGCAGGTTTTCATGAAAGCTCGTTTCCACCCTCACAGGCGATCCCTGCCTTTCTTCACCACTGTTTCCGTAATAGTCGTCACTATAATCATAGCTACCACTGTCGTCATCTTCATGGCGTAGAAAATCGTCCAGGTCCACTTTCTCAGCGGTATCATTGCTTAGCTCCACATCCTCGCTCTCCCCTTCAAAATCATTATCTTCGTTCTCCTGCAGGTTATATTCGTCACCCTGTCCCTCTTCATTTTCCATTCCATACTCCAGGGCCGGGTTCTCTTCCAATTCTTCCTTTATACGCTCCTCAAGGTTAGTCGTAGGTATCTGCAGCAGCTTCATAAGTTGAATCTGCTGTGGAGATAGTTTTTGTAATAGTTTCTGTTGTTGCGACTGCCTTAACATACTTTTCTGCTAACTGCAAAAATAAAGTTTAAAGCCGCAAACTACCAATTCTTCATGGCTATTTAGCTTTATTTTAAAAACGTATAGTGCTCAAAATTTGATATTTATATGCTTCTTTTATACAAACTAACTTCGTATATTTCCTCACTAATGAAAACTTGTGGGCTGGCATGAGCAAGAAACCATATATATCACCTTCTTTTTCCTATGTTCCGTTAGAAGAGGCTTTGGAGGTAATCCCCAAACGAAAACAGCTTTTTATTGGCATACCTAAAGAAACATCTTTTCAGGAAAATCGTGTGGCCTTAACACCGGAAGCAGTTTCTGTACTGGTAAATAATGGCCACGATGTCGCCGTAGAGCATTGCGCTGGAGAAGGTTCTTTCTATTTCGATAGTGATTACAGCGAAGCGGGAGCGCGTATTATGTATGATCGCGCTGAGCTTTTCAAAGCTTCGATCCTTATTAAATCTGCACCTATTTCAGAAGAAGAGGCCGATTTAGTACAGCCGGGCCAGGTAGTTATTTCTCCCATCCATCTGCCTTACCTTAAAGTGCAGATACTAGAGCAGCTCATTCAGAAAAAGATTATTGCCATAGCATTTGAGTCTATAAAAGATGATTCCGGCACTTTCCCTATAGTACGTTCTATGAGTGAAATTGCTGGTAGTTCTGCCATTCTCACAGCTGCAAAATACCTTAGCAACATTCATAATGGTAAAGGCATTTTGCTGGGGGGTATATCCGGGGTGCCACCTGTACGTGTGCTCATTATTGGTGCCGGTGTGGTAGGGGAGTTTGCCGCCCGTACAGCCTTCGGTTTAGGTGCCTCTGTTAAAATATTTGATAACTCAATTTATCGCCTCATGCGCCTGCAAAACAATATTGGCAGACGCTGTTTTACTTCTGTATTAGAACCAATTACTTTGGCTGATGAGCTGGCAATGGCCGATGTGGCTGTTGGCGCACTAAAGCCAGTCAATGGTATTACGCCGGTTGTAGTGAATGAGGAAATGGTTAAGAATATGAAGGCAGGTTCTGTGATCATTGATGTAAGTATAGACCGCGGGGGCTGCTTTGAAACTTCGCGGCTTACCTCTCACGAAAACCCTATTTTTAAAAAATACGATGTCATACACTATTGCGTACCGAATATAGCCTCAAGTGTATCCCGCACAGCATCGCGTGCTATCAGCAATGTGCTTATGCCCATTCTGCTGCAATGTGCCGATATGGGCGGCATTGAAGGGCTTATACAGGCGAAGGCTGGTATTCGCAATGGCGTATATCTCTATAAAGGTTTGGTGACAAGCACCCCTATCGCTAAGCGATTTAATCTTAAATATACTGATCTCGACCTGCTGCTTGCAGCTCAGGCTTAAATAAAAACCCCGCTATTTGTATGCCTAATAACAGGATGAACAAAACCATAGCTGGTTATCACTTATTGATGATTTTATCCGCTGTTGACTTCCGTATCAGTATCAGCGAGGACATAATTATTCGGGAATATCTGGAGCAGGAGTTCCCTTTCCACGTAAATCTCGATGCACAAATGGAAATTATAAGTCGCCTCAAACCCGACGAATGGGAAGGTCAGTTCCTGAAGGCCATGGACGATTTTTATGACGATGCTACAGAAGAAGAACGTAATAACCTACTCAACTTTGCCATAAAGCTTGCCAAAGCTGATAACGTAATCACCAAGGAAGAAAACCACTTCCTCAATCTACTTTTCGAAAATTGGGAACCTGCTTAGCGTACAGTATTTGTTATTACAGCTACAGCAGGCTTAGGTGCATCTTTCTCTTTCTCATTTTTTATAATACCGCCCCATATTAACCCAAGTATAGCTATACCTGCTATAATGCGATACACGCCAAATGCACGGAACGAATGTTTTTGTACATAGTGTATAAAGCTCTTTATAGCAATCATAGCTACTATAAATGCTATTATGTTGCCTGCTATCAGCATTTGCATATTATTGCCTTGCAGGGTTAATCCTTCTTTATGATAATCCCAGAGTTTCTTTACAGTAGCAGCAAACATTGTTGGCACCGCCAGGAAGAAAGAAAATTCAGCAGCTAGCTTACGTGTCAGCTTTTGCTGCAAGCCACCCACTATGGTAGCTGCACTGCGCGACACGCCCGGTATCATGGCAATCACCTGAAAACAGCCAATGATAAATGCTTTTGGGTAACTTATTTGCTTGTCCTCGTTAACTACCTCTTTTTTAAATACCTTATCAATGAATAACAATACTATACCGCCCACAAGCGTGGATATCCCTACTGTCATAGCGCTTTCCAGCAAAGCATCTATCTTTTTTGAAAGTAGTGCGCCAAATATGGCAGCAGGTATAAATGCAACAATAAGCTTCATATAAAATGCCAGCCTGCTAAAATCAAAGAATTTTCGCCAGTACAGCACCACCACGCTCAGTATTGCGCCAAACTGTATACACACTTCAAACAGTTTAGTAAATGCTTCTTCATTTATGCCCATTATAGAGCTGGCAATGATCATGTGGCCGGTAGAAGATATGGGAAGAAACTCGGTAATGCCTTCTACTATTCCGAGTATAACAGTTTGTAACCAGGTCATCAGTTATGGTATGTTAATGTATTTATGTGTTTGTAAAGATAATTGCCATTGCGGATGTTCCTGTATATATTCTATTATCATCGGAACAATTTTCTCTTTCTTGCTCCATTCAGGCTGCAGGTACAGGCGGCAATCAGGCCTTACCTTTTCAGCATACTTTTCTGCCCACTCAAAATCAGACTTATTATACAGCACTATCTTCAGCTCATCGGCAGCGCTCATATTCTCCTCCAGCGGCGCTTTAAATTTCTTTGGCGATAGTGTTATCCAGTCTAGTGCTCCACTCAGCAAGTGCGCGCCAGATGTTTCTATATGCACTTTAAATCCCGCTGCACGCAGCGTATCGCAAAGCGGGTTCAGGTTATGCATGGCGGGTTCTCCACCGGTTATTACGGCTATCCTTCCCTCATGTGCCGATGCGGCCGTCGCCATTTCATCCAGGCTCATCTTCGGGTGCTTTTCAGCATCCCAGCTTTCTTTCACATCACACCATACGCAGCCCACGTCGCAGCCGCCCAGGCGTATAAAGTACGCAGCCTTGCCTGTATGGTAGCCCTCGCCTTGCAGCGTATAAAAATGCTCCATCACAGGGTATGCCACTGTTGTCTTTATTGTTGTTATATCGTTCACTGTTCCTTCCTTCACGGTAGTTTATGCTTTTTTATTTTTTGCAGCGGTAAGTGTGTTTTTCATCAGGCCGCATATGGTCATAGGTCCCACTCCTTTAGGTACGGGTGTTATATAGCTGCATTTTGGCGCTACATTTTCATAGTCTACGTCGCCCACCAGTCTGGTACCACTCTTGCGTGTGGCGTCGTCTATGCGGTTTATACCTACGTCTATTACTATAGCGCCATCCTTCACCATATCTGCAGTTATGAATTTAGGCCTTCCTATCGCTGCCACTATAACATCGGCCTGCAGGCACATTTCTTTTAGATTCTTTGTTTTGGAGTGACAAAGCGTTACTGTAGCATTGCCCGGCTTTGCATTCCGGCTCAGCAGTAGCATCATAGGTGTTCCCACAATATTACTCCTTCCCACCACCACGCAGTGCTTACCGGTCACGTCTATTTTATAATGTTCCAGCATCAGCAATATGCCATACGGAGTAGCAGGTAAGAATGAAGGTTCACCCAGCACCATTTTACCCTGTGTTATCGGGTGAAAACCGTCCACATCCTTCTCCGGATCTATATTATTGATTACTACGTTCGGAGATATATGCTCAGGTAATGGCAGCTGCACCAGTATCCCGTCTACATTATCATCATCATTCAGTCTTTGCACTTGTGCCAGCAGTTCTTGCTCAGTTATAGAAGTGTCAAAATGTAGTAAGGTCGATCCAAATCCCAGTTCTTCACAGGTGCGCACTTTCGAGCCTACATAAGCCTCGCTGGCAGGGTTGTTGCCTACCATTATCACTGCGAGGTGAGGTGTTTTTCCACCCATCAGTTTCAGCTCGTCCGCTTCATGTTTCAGTTGCTCTTTTATAAAGGCCGATGTAGCTGTACCGTCTAAAATTTGCATGGCGCAAAGATAATTCTTTTACAAAGCATATAATTACCATAAATAAATAAGGTTACCCAATTGGTAACCTTATTTAACTATTTTATTATTTGTCACCTCGCCTACGAGCTCACTGCACCTATTTTCTTTAACAGTTTCCTGTTCTCACGTTTATGTATCAGGTTATATGCCATTGCATATATGATCGGTAGTATCAGCAGCGTCAGTATGGTAGAGGTTATCAGTCCGCCTATCACTACTATGGCCAGCGGCTTCTGTGTTTCAGAGCCTATACCTGTGCTTATAGCTGCAGGTAGTAAACCTATCGCGGCCATCAGTGCCGTCATCACCACAGGGCGTACACGAGATTGTACACCATGCTCTATCGCCATATGCAGGGTCATTTTCTCTTCCAGGTTCTTCCGGAATACGCTTATTAATATCACCCCATTCTGTATACACACCCCGAACAGCGCAATAAACCCGATACCCGCACTTATACTGAAGTTCATGCCCGTCACATGCAGCGCCAGTATACCGCCTATCAATGCAAATGGCACGTTCAATATTGTTAATATCGCATCCTTCACATTGCCATAGGTAATAAACAATATCAGGAAGATAGCTATTAAACACAGTGGCACCACCTGCGCCAGTGTATGCGATGCGCGTTCTGCATTTTCAAATTCGCCGTTCCAGGTCATTGTATAGCCGCGTGGCAGCTTTACATGGGCGGCCACTTTCTTCTGTGCTTCCTTTATGGTACTTCCCAAATCACGCCCGCGTATGGAGAACTTAACAGGTATATAGCGCGCATTATTATCACGATATATAAATGAGGGCCCTGTCAGCTCACGTGTTTCCGCTATCTCTTTTATTGGTATGCGGGTGCCGTCCTGTGTAGGCACCATCAGTTGCGCTATCTTATCTTCCGTATTTCTGAAGTCTTTTTCATAGCGCACACGTATATCAAATCTGCGTTCGCCTTCATACAGCTGTGTAGCAGCTTTACCGCCTATGGCCATTTCTATCACCGAGTTTGCATCAGCCGCATTTACACCATATAAGGCCATCTTTTGCTGGTTCAGTTCTATATGAAACTCCGGCTGCCCCAGGTTGCGTAGCACACCAAGATCTTCCACGCCCTGCACCGTACGCAGTTGATCCATCACCTGGTCGGCTAGCGTATCCAGTTCGCCAAAATCGCGTCCAAATATCTTCACCGCCAGCGATGCCGGTACACCCGCCACAGCCTCTTCCACGTTGTCTCGTATTGGCTGCGAATAGTTAAATAATATACCCGGTATCTTACTCAGCTGCTTGTCCATGGCATCTATCAGGCTCTCGGTGGTCACACCTTTAGGCCATTTGTCTTTAGACTTCAGGTCCACAGCTATTTCCACGTTAAAGAAGCCCTTAGGGTCCGTACCATCCACAGTCCTGCCTACCTGTGCCAGCGTATGCTGCACTTCAGGAAACTGCGATAGTATAGTCATCATCTTCCTCGCCACCTGGTTCGATTCATCCAGCGACGCGCTCATTGGCAGTTGCCCTTTTACCCACAGCGATCCCTCATCCAGCTCCGGCAAAAATTCAGATCCCAAAAACTTGGCCGATGCAAAGGTCAGCACCATCAGTGAAATTGCCACTATAAGACTCGTGCGCTGGTGTGCATATACTTTTTTAAACGCCCTTGTAATATTCTTTTCAAAGAATCCCACTACCGGGTTATGCTTCTCCTTTACATTCTTCCTTAGCAATATGCTGGATAGTGCAGGTACCAACGTAAGCGTATATATAAGCGCCCCTAGCAATGCAAATCCCAGGGTAAATGCCAGCGGAGAGAACATCTTACCTTCCACTTTCTTAAAGGCGAATATGGGTACAAGACAGGTGAGGATAATGATTTTTGAGAAGAAGATGGCTTTACCCATTTCAGTACCCACATTTTTAAAGATACCCAGCTTTGCCAGCTTGTTGAACTTCTCCATGCCTATCTCCTTCGCGCGATGGTCCAGCACCACAAATATCCCTTCCACCATCACCACCGCACCGTCTATTATAATACCAAAGTCTACCGCTCCCATCGATAACAGGTTGGCTGTCATACCACGCAGGCGCATCAGCGTAAACGCAAACAGCAGCGACAATGGCACTATTATAGCCACTATCACCGTAGTGCGCCAGTCCGCCATAAATATCAGCACGATCAGTGTCACCAGTATAATACCCTCAAACAGATTATGCAATACCGTATGCGTTGCATATTCCATCAGTGTACTTCGGTCATAGAATGGCACTATCTTCACATCTTTCGGCAGCACATTTTCATTCAGGTCTTTCACCTTTTCATGTAGTGCCTCCAGCACCTGCGCAGCGTTCTCACCTTTGCGCATTACTATTATGCCCTCTACAGCGTCCTCTTCATTGTCACGCTTCACATCGCCCAGTCTCGGCTTTTCGGTTTCTACCACACTGGCTATATTTTTCACCAGAATGGGTACACCGTTTATTTTAGTAACAATAATATTGTTGATCTCATTTATATCATTCAGCAAGCCTATACCGCGTATAATGAATGCCTGCCCGTTTTTCTCCAGTACATCACCACCCACATTAATGTTGCTTTTTGACACTGCATTGTACACGTCAAGAGATGTCAACCCATAGTTGGTCAGCGTATTAGGGTTCACGCGCAGCTCATATATCTTTTCTCCGCCGCTAAAGGTATTTACATCAGCCACACCCGGCACAGATTTAAACTGCCTGTCCAGCACCCATTCCTGTATGGTATTCAGCTCGCGTATGCTCTTCGTTTTGCTCTCCAGTGTATAGCGGTATATTTCCCCTGTAGGTCCATAAGGCGGTTCCACTTCCGGACTTATATTGTCCGGTAGCTCCGCATTACTCAGTCTGGTAAACACTTGCTGCCGTGCAAATGCATCATCCACATTGTCATCAAATATGATACGGATATACGATAATCCGAATGACGACGTAGAGCGCAGGTTTATTTTACTCTGCACAGAGTTCAACGCTGTCTCAAGTGGTATGGTCACAAATTTTTCTACTTCTTCAGCACTGCGTCCTGGCCATTGCGTAATGATGATGATCTGCGTATTCGTTACGTCAGGAAATGTTTCAATAGGGGTATTAGTATAGCTTATGTATCCTATTACAGCAAGTATAGCCGTCATGAAGAAGACAAAATACCTATGCCGTAATGAGAAATATATTATACGCTTTATGAGCTTATTCATCGAATGTTTTTTGCAGGATTTAGGTGCCTGGCTATTGGGCCATTAATTGGTTAAAGATCAGCAGTTGATTTTTAGTTATCACGCGTTGTCCTGGTTCCACTCCGCTGTTTATATACGTCTTATCATTTACTGTTTTCAATATGCTCACCTCGGCTATTTTCAGGTTATCATTACCATTATAAACTACTACATAGTCCTTGCCTTCATCACTTACCAAGGCATCAGTAGGTACGCATATTGATCGGTCGCCTTCTTCATTGCTAACTATCACTTTGGCAAACATCTCCGGCTTTAGCAGCATATTGCTGTTGTCCAGCGTCACACGTACGCGCATAGCCTTGCTCTGCGGGTCCAGTACCTGGCTTATCTTGTCTATCTTACCGGTCATCACTTTGTCAGGGTAGGACATAGGTATTACGCGTACCGCATAGCCTTCTTTTACTTTTGGTATGTCTGCTTCATATACATTGGCATACACCCATACATTCTTCAGGTCCGAAATAGTAAAAAGGTTATCTCCCATATCCGGGCGTATAAATGATCCTGCTGCCACTTTCTTTTCTACTATATAGCCGTCTATCGGAGATACCAGTGAGTAAGTGCCGTTTGAGCTTATATGCCCACCGCTGTTTATGTTTATTACCGATTGTACTTTGTTTTTTGCAGCCAGTGCTTTTTCGTAGTTCTGCTTGGCTTCAGTATACTCACGCTCACTGCTTATGCCGTTCTTGTATAGAGATTGTGCATTCTCCATTTGCCTTTTGGCTATGGCCAGGTCTGCATTCGCGCTGCTCAGGTCATTGTAGTTCCCCGCCACGTCTGCACTTTTTATCACTGCAAGTATTTGTCCTTTGCTCACCTTATCTCCAAGGCTCACACGCGATTCTATTATCTGGCCGCTGCTTCTTGGAAACACTTTTACTACATTGTTTTCATTAAAGCTTATCTCCCCGCTCAGCGATATCTCATCTGCCACGTTGCAGTTGCGTACCGTGTCTATGCTTATCATATGCTGCATAGAGTCACTAAGCACAAATTTTTTATTCTCTTGTGCCTGTTGTTCTTTTTTGCCGCAAGCGCTCAATAGGGTAAATGCCGCCAGGGATAATGCTAAATACTTTTTCATTTGTATATATAAAAAGTTTCTAAAAAATCTGTTTTTCTATTTTGCCACATCCACGCCCACCACATCATTCAGGTCTTCTTTTGCTAGGCGCAGGTTTAGTGTTTGTGTTAGCTGTTTTTGTCTTGTGTCTGAATAGTCGTTGAAGTAATCAAGAAACTCTATCAAACTTATTTGCCGGCTATTGTAGCTGCTCACTATGTTTTGGTATAGCTGATAGTAATCTTTATAAAAATCAGCGTTCGATGTCGAATTCAGTTGAACAGCAAAAAGTAGTTTCTGGTAAGAATTGTTCACGTCATTTTGTAGCTTCTGCTCGGCAAGTTGCATAGTGGCTTCTTCCTGCTTTATCTGGTATCTGGCAGATTTTATATTGCCCTGATTCCTGTTCAGTATCGGCAATGGCAGAGATATGCTTAACCCCACATAGTTAGGTGAATAGTTTGCCGCCTGATCAAATTCAGGTCCCACACTCACATCAGGCACAGCCAGTGCTTTCTGCAGGCGCAGGTTCTGCTGCTGGTATTGTAGTTGGTATGTTTCCTGCTGATAATCGGTATTATATTGTTTTGCGCTGTCTATCAGTTCTGCCAGGCTTTGTCCCGGCATAGTAGCTGTTTCATTATCGGGTACATCTGGCTGTATATAGGTGCTCCCCGTTACATGCAGTATTGTCTTCAGCTCTGCCTCCGCATCGTTCAGGTTATTGGCATTCTCGGTCATGTCCTGTTGCAGGTTCACCAGCAGTGCCTGCACACGCAGGTATTCTTTCCGGGCTATATTGCCGGCTTTCAGTTCGGCAGCCATGCCGTTTAGCAGTTTTTCCAGCTGTTGTTTCTGTTCCCGGTAAATCTGCACATTGCCTTGTAGTTGCGCTATGGTATAAAAATCTTTAAAAAGCGTAGCTCTCAGGCTGCGCATCACGCCTTTAAACTGCCATTCGGCTATGCTCACATTTGTTTTAGCCAGGTCTATTTGTTTGCCTCGCTTGCCCGCTGTCTTTATCAATTGTTGTACCTGCACATATACTTCACCCTGCGGGTTGCCTTGTGCATCTACCGTGTGCTGAAAAAAATGATTGTTGGAGTACACGTTCTGGTCCGTGTTCAGGTTTGGGTTGTCCCATTTCCTGGCCTGTTCTACTAGCGCCTTGTTCGATTGTATGTTATAATGTTGCGCCAGCAATGAAAGGTTCTCGCTCAGAAATCTTTTTTCAGCCTGCACTATATCCAGGTGTAGGGTATCAGTTACCGGTTCTGTCTGGGCCTGTGCTTCTGTATGCAGCAGGCCTATACAGCAAATGATGTATATACTTTTGGAAAGCATTTTATGGAGCATGCTTCAATTTTATTTATGAGATCAACTTGTAAATTTACAATATCTGTTTGGGCGCCTATATTGTTTATGCTAAATAGAATATTAACAAAATTTGGGTGGAGGCGGGTTTATCTCTTTACTATACAGGTAATGGTATTCATTACGTATTTTGGATGTATGCAGTATAGACGCCAAAGCGTAAGTAGGGTAGCTTTGTATTTCCGGCATACTCAGTTTTACTGTTATATGCTTCGTTAAATGCAGCTTGCGTACACCCTTCGTGTTTTTATCATCGTTTGTTTTGCTTGCGATGCATCTTTTGCCGTTTGCATGATACTTTGCAGCTTTTATGTGATTTACAGACATAGACCTTGCATCATTGTGCATGTCATATCTTTTTCCCGATTCTACACTTAAAAAGTACGCGTGCAGTAACAATACTACACTTAAGAACTCGACGATATATGTTCTGAGTTTATGCACTATGGGGAAATCGGTGTGCAATATTACATATTGAAACAAAAAAGCGGTGTTAAACCTTCCCATTTTTTAATATTATTTTAATATTAATCTTATTTTTTAACCGTATTCTTATTTTATTGCTGATTACTTGCATGTTAATAAAACAAACTAATTTCCCTTTTCAATTCCCTTTATGCAGGTAAAAGACATTGCGCAGGCCATTGAGGCATTTGCCCCCCTCCGTTACCAGGAAACTTATGATAATTGCGGGCTTCAGGTAGGCAATCTGCAGCAGGAGCTTAGTGGTGTATTGCTCAGTCTCGATGTTACAGAGGCCGTTGTAGACGAAGCTATTAGCCGAAATTGCAATATGATTGTTGCCCATCACCCGCTCATTTTCTCAGGTCTTAAAAGTATTTCAGGCCGCACCTATATCGAGCGCATTGTGTATAAAGCCATAAGGAATGACATTGCCATATATGCCGCCCATACTAATATGGACAATATGAGGGCTGGAGTCAATGCCAAAATCGCTGAAAAGCTGGGTCTGCGGGATACCCGTATTCTCTCTATGAAGGAAGATACATTGTACAAATTTTATACGTATGCTCCGCTTGCCGCTGCCGATAAAGTTCGCGATGCACTTTTTGCGGTAGGAGCTGGCGATATAGGTAAGTATAGGGAATGCAGCTTTAATACGCCAGGCAATGGTACTTTTCAGCCTGATGCTAACGCCGATCCCGCCATCGGCACAGCCGGCGGCCCACGGGAATGGGTAGATGAGGTAAAAATAGAACTTATAGTCCCCGCCCATCTGGAATCCACAATACTCAGTACCTTATTTGCGGTGCATCCCTATGAAGAAGTGGCTTATGAAATGATAGCACTACGCAATAAAAACCAGGATATCGGTGCTGGCATGGTCGGTACATTACCGCAGCCTATGGCCGAAGAAGCTTTCCTGCAACTGGTAAAAGAACGCATGAAGACAGATTGTATACGTCATACAGCGCTCAGAGGCAAAGAAGTGCATAAAGTAGCAGTTTGCGGTGGTTCAGGTAGCTTCCTGCTAAGGGATGCCATAGCTGCAGGCGCAGACTGTTTTATAACAGGCGATTTCAAATATCATCAGTTTTTCGACGCCGACAGTCGAATCATAATCGCCGATATTGGTCATTATGAGAGCGAACAGTTCACAATAGAGTTATTTCAGACGCTACTTAACAAAAAATTTCCTAATTTTGCCATTCTTTTATCAAATTTTTCAACCAATCCTGTAAAATATTTTTGCTGATATGTCTACTGTAAAAGACTTTTCTGTTGAGGAGAAACTGATTGCTGTCCTTACTTTGCAGAAGATCGACTCTAAAATAGATGAGATCAAAACGCTGAAGGGCGAACTTCCTATGGAAGTGAAAGACCTCGAAGATGAGATTGAAGGCCTGCAAACACGTATTACCAACATCGATGCCGAAATAAAAAGCATCGACAACTTTATAGCTACCAAAACGGATGCTAAAAAAGAAGCACAGGCGCTTATAAAGAAATACGAAAAACAGCAGGAAAGTGTAAAAAATAACCGTGAGTTCGAAGCGATCAACAAAGAAGTTGAAATGCAGGAACTGGAAGTGAAGCTGAACGAAAAGCATATTAAGGACGCCAACATCGAATTAAAAGATCGTTCTAACGTTCGTCTGCGCACCGAAGATAAGATTAAAGATGTGGAAGAAGCGTTGAAAGTGAAACGCGCAGAGCTGGAAAAGATCATAGCTGAGACTGAAAAGGAAGAAAAAGCTTTAAGCAAAGATTCTGACGCAGCTAAAGAAAAAGTGGATCCGCGCCTGCTTGCCGCTTACGAACGTATACGCACTACATATCCTAATGGTCTTGCAGTGGTACCCATCCTGCGCGACTCTTGTGGTGGTTGCTTCAACGTTATCCCGCCACAGCGCCAGTCAGAAATTCGCCAGCGTAAGAAAATAATCGTTTGCGAACATTGCGGTCGTGTCCTTGTTGACAATGATCTCGATGCTCAGGTAAAACTGAAACACTAATTTCAATTAGAAACTTACAATAATCACAAAGGGGCTGTAAAGCCCCTTTTTTTATGCCCTGCACGTAGCAATACGCACCGCATTGCCGTATTTATACCTCCGAAGTTTCAGTACTTAATCCACTCTTTTTCCGTAGCTGCACGCTTCTTGGCTGCCATAGCCTCTGGTACTTTTGACCTGACAATCCGGATGTCAGTTTCATTTTTTTAATCAGAGGATAACTTTTAAAAACCTTCTTCCTATGGCAACAACAAAAGTCAGCACCACTGCAATCGATGCAGTCCCTGCTGAGAGAGTACAACTCCAATCACTATTATTGGAAAATCCGAATTATTTTGGGACCCTGCTAAAAACAGACCCATTATATGCCAAGTTCAAACCGGTAAAGGTCATCAACGGGAATACCACCTACGAAGAGCTCACATGCGTAGGCTACAATCCTGAGATACAAACGCTCACTGGTATTGTAAAGATCAATCTTGATTCAGGTTTCAACGGTGGCTCATGCACACCGGGCAGCAAGGAATACATAAGGTTCTATGCCGATTATCACGATGGTGCCGGCTGGCAGGACCTCGGCGCTGTAAGTTTTAGCAGTCACGATATACCGCATACAGGCAAAAATCCATTGTCCTATGCTGCCAATCTCCACTTCGTTCCTAAAATACAGCACTGCTGCGACGCAGCACCTGTATTACCTACGGTACGCGCCATTCTTTCCTGGAATTTCCTGCCGCCTGCTGGAAACCCCGGTTTTATTCCTGTGTGGGGAAATATACTGGAGGTAAATATCCAGGTAGCAGCAAGTACATCCATCGCTTGCTTGTTGAAGAAAGGCCTTACAGGTTTAGGCGTTAACGTTAAGGCAGAGCAGGCAACTGCTTTGTCAAAGGCTATCCCTGCAGCTGCTGTTGACCTTAGCCATTCTTCTGTCGCGGAAACTTTCAATACGCAGGAGAGTCTCGCTGATTTAGTAAAAGCTTATGGTAATGCCGTTGAGCCGGAACGTGTTGGCTTCACTTCGGTAGTAAATGCCCTCAGCGCAGGTACGGCGAATACACAGGCCTTGCATGCAGAACTTACTGCTGCATCGCTCGACATCAGCAAGATCATGGCTTTTATCAATAATCCTAAGTTCAATACTACTTATGAAGAAGTAAAATGCGTGGGCTTAAATGAAAGCACGAGTGCACTGGAAGCAACCATCAATATGAAGAAGTCTTCTGGCTTCTCTGGTGGCTTGTGCACCAAAGGCAGCCGCGAGTTTGTAGCTTTTTATATGGACTTTCAGGACGGCGCTGGGTGGCGTTATATGGGCACTTCTTCTGTGGGTGTACACGATATTGCCACTTTACCGGGTGGTGGATTATGTTACCATGTAGAGCTGCCTGTTAACCTTGTACCATATCAAAAGCAAACATGTAAGGATGTTTACCTGGCAAAGGTCCGCGCTATCCTTTCATGGAACCAGTTACCACCGGTTAACAATCCTGCATGGGTAGCTCCCTGGGGCAACTGGCTGGAGTCTTGGGTTGAAATACCATACAGCGCTATTGCTGGTGGCAATAACAAACCCGTATTGCTCACCATCGGTACGCTCCCTGCAGCCAAGGTCAATACTACCACAGGTCTGGTAGATAAAACCCTCGGCGCACCGGATGCTACGGTAGATGCTTATGATGGTTATTCCTTCAATGGTTCTATTCCTATCACCGGTGTAGTGCCTGTACCTCCGGATTCTAATGATAATCCTGCAGCACAGCTTCAGTACCGTATCATGCTAAAGAAAGCCAGCCAGCCGGATTCGGCTTTTGCTCCGGTTACTAACACTTTCAATGTGTTGAAGACGGTGATATCAGGTGGCATGCCGGTACAAACAACTGTTCCGCAGGTCAATCATGCCGGTTACTACAATTACTTGGTCGACTACACAGCACCTACAATCGTCACTGTATATGGTGATCTTTTAGGCGAGCTCATCCTGCCTGATTCGGATGTGTATGAATTCTATATCGAAACCTTAGGCGGTCTCACTACAAGCCGTTACAGGGTTAAAAGCGATAAGAACGCGCCTAAGAATGTACACCTTGTAGTAGACGGTGGCCAGATATGTGGCTCACTGAAGCAAGGCACACCGATTACCGGCACTTATTCATTGGCTGACGATGAAAATAACTGTCTTGGCGTGTACTTTGATCTGTTATGGTGGCCTCCGGGCACCAGCTCTGCACTTACCGTCGATGGCGCAGCTCAAAGTTTCGCCACTGTTATACCGGAACCCGCTGCAGGCAGGAATGGCACTTGGTCTATCACCACAGATAAACTTAATCCTTGCGGCTACAATTTCCGCATGTATGCCTACGACAAAACCATCCTTTGTTATCATACGCTTTCATATGCTTATAGCATCACAAGCCAGTATAGCTATGATACCATCGGTTTTTGTCTTGCGCAGCCTTAATCATCACCGCTCCCTCAAAATGAAAAGTGGCAGGATCCCCCTGCCACTTTTTCTATAAGCAGTGTAAATGTGGATATGATTATTTGGAACCCCCTTGTTAATAATGCTATCTTGCCAGATCAAAGTCCGCAAAGCGGACTACCTCCCAAACGTCATTGCGAGCGATAGCGAAGCAACGACTTCATTGAGACAATTGTAAATCAAATATGATTCGAAATAATCTCAAGAAATGAGGGCATATCGTTCTTTGACATACTGTACCCCCCCAATGTTGGCATCACATTACGCATTCCAACACATTGTTGCATTAATTTAGGTATAAAAAAAGCGAATTATACCCAATTATACCCTCGTCAAAATCGCTGAAACGCAATGCAGCAAAGCCCCGCAGATAAAAATCGCAAAAACGACAATTTTTTTTCAGAATTATACCTTAGCAGTATAACGTATCATCAGGTAAAACAATTTTTAAATTTGACTTTAAATTTTGAATTTGACATTCTACAACGATCAGGTCTCAAAGCTTACTCAACTCCTCTATCCGGACACGGATCAGTTGAATAGCATCATCCGTGCAAAGAATTTTATCGACAATAATTTTGACCATCCTATCAATCTCGATCAGGTAGCACTTACAGCACATAGTTCTAAATTCCATTTCATCAGGTTATTTAGAAAATACTATAGCCGTACTCCTCATCAGTACCTAATTGAAAAAAGAATGACAAAGGCAAAGCAATTATTGCAAGAGGGTAGCTCTGTTATTGATGCTTGTTTTGCTGTTGGTTTTGATAGTGTTAGCTCATTTTCAACATTGTTCAAACGCATGAATGGATTATCACCCGATATTTATAAACGCAAAAAGCAATTTTCAATACGCCATCTTTAAATAGAAACTGCATCTTTACCAATAAATGATATTGCATGAAAATAAAGCTGCTCAGTATTATGGTCGATGACCAGGAAAAAGCATTGAAATTCTATACGGAAATACTCGGCTTTATCAAAAAAAGAGACATTCCAATGGGCGAGCATAGGTGGCTCTCTCTCGTATCTCCCGAGGAGCAGGATGCTGCGGAAATTGTGCTGGAACCCATGAGTTTCCCACCCGCACAGGTCTTTCAAAAAGCCCTCTTCGACGCCGGCATCCCATGGACAGCCTTTCAGGTAGACGATATTCAAAAAGAGTACGAACGTCTTCTGGGAAAAGGAGTCAGCTTCAGCATGCCGCCCACCCAAATGGGACCAACCATGCTCACTGTCTTCAACGATACCTGCGGCAATAATATTCAGCTATTTCAGACACTATAGATTCAGAGTTCCGGCAACGCCAATACGGGTATGCTGTTTAGTTTAGCTAACTGTTTAGTATGGCTTTGATGTGTTATGCTACCCCACAACCCATGTTTATGTGGCACTACTATCAGCAGGTCTATCTGCTGTTCCTTTACAAAGTGAGCCAATGCTTCTATAATGTTCGGATCTTCAATAGCATAGTACTTTGGTGTGGCATCCTGTAGTGCATCATGCAGCAATGCTTCATTTTCTTGCTTTACTACTTCGTCTTGTGGTTTGCTGCGGGTTATATGCACCACGTGTAGTTGTGCTGCGCTATATATGGTTAACCATTTTATAAAGCTTATTTGCCTTAAGCTGCATACATTGCGGTAGTCACTTGCAAAGCCTATGTTGTGTATCTCATTATAGCGCACATGCATAGGCACTATCAGTACCGGGGCTGGTAGGGAAGTAAGCGCCTTCAGCAGTTCACTGTCCCACATCCACAGGTCATCGTAGTTACTCACAGCGCCCATTATTACTAGCTCCGGTCTGCCATTGCTTATTTCATCTTGCAGGTTCTCTATTAGTCCACCGGTAGTAGCTTTTATTTCAATGTTTATGTAGTGAAAATTCTCACTGGCCCACTGCTGTTCCTCTTTCAGTAGTGTCTCTGCATGGTCAAATGCTTCATACACTGAGGTCAGTGCTATGCCATCGCTTGTATAGGTAATTGGTACTGTGTAGATGTGTAGCAATAATATTTTGTAATCGCCTTTTGTAGCTAACGCGCATGCATAATCCAGCGCATTGCGCGATGATCCTGAGAAGTCTGTGGTTACTATTATGTGTGGTCTCATAATTAATGAATTATTGTTTAATGTATCGTTTGCAATTTATTGCCATGCATATAATAAAGAAATTGACAGTAAAGTATTTAACTATTTATGCAAAAAAAAATATCACTCATGATATGCTCTCATGTTATCACGTATTTTTTCCAATGTTTTCAGGGTCTCGCTTATCTTGTCCACGGGTATGTCCTTGCTCGCTACAGCATACATTTCGGCTACCCATGGCTGTATTTGTTGGCGCAGGGCCTTTCCTTGTGGGGTCAGGAATATCAGCTTATTGCGGCGGTCCTTTTCATCCTCCTGGCGGTATACCAGTTTTCTGCGGCTCAGGTTATCAATAAGGTAGGTCATGCTGGCCTTATCCTTCACAGTTATATTGGCAATCTCCTGCTGATTAACGCCGTCCGTATTCCACAGGCTGGCAAGCACTTGCAGCATTTCAAAGGTCAGGTCCACATTGTGTTGGCGAAATTTATACTGCAAAAATTGCTTGAAGGCAAGGTTCACCCTTAATATTTCGCGGGTAAATTCAATGGTAATATCTTGCTTGGATCGTGCCATAACGATATTTATGCAAAGTTAATTACAAAACAGTAAAGTATTTAACTAATTCAATCGACTCATTTTATATAGATATAGCTAAACTTTAATGCCATGAAGTTTAATATTGATTAGTATGTATTTGTAATATATAATAGAATAATAATGGATTTGAATGGCGAAAGACAAGCTCCTTTTATGTACTTTTGCCTTCCATTATTAAGCAAATTCAATTTTTGATGAAGATACTAGTTTGTATAAGCCAGGTTCCTGATACTACTACCAAGATAGCTTTCAGCGATAACAACACTCATTTCAGTACACAGGGTGTTACCTTCATTATCAATCCATACGACGAATGGTATGCACTCGTACGTGCACTCGAGCTGAAGGAAGGCGGTGTGGCATCAGATGTGCACCTGGTTACCGTAGGCAAGGCAGATGCAGAGCCTGTTATCCGCAAGGCATTGGCATTGGGTGGCGACGAAGCAATACGCATAGACACCGATAGCAGCGACCCTTACCTAGTGGCTGCGCAGATAGCCGAATATGCAAAGACAGGCAATTATGACCTCGTACTTTGCGGTAAAGAGTCAATCGATTACAATAATGGTGCAGTTGGCGCATTACTTGCCGGTTTCCTTGATATTAATTTTATAGGTTTCGCTACTAATGTGCAGATAGAAAATAATGCTGCTACAGTTAAGCGTGAAATTGAAGGTGGTGAAGAAACAGATACTTGTGCACTGCCACTGGTTATCTCTTGCCAGAAAGGTGTGGCTGAAGCGCGTATCCCTAATATGCGCGGTATCATGGCCGCCCGCACTAAGCCACTGAAAGTTGTAGCCCCTGCTGATATTCAGCCACTTACCAATATCGTTTCTTACGAGCTGCCACCTGCTAAAACAGGTGTGAAAATGATAAGCCCTGAAAATATGGATGAACTGGTAGAATTATTACACAGTGAAGCCAAGGTTATCTAAGGCTTTATTCTTTTTGATTTTTAAATTTTTACTTTTTAATTCAACACAATGTCTATAATAGTTTTAGCAGAACATACACAAGGCGTCTTTAAAAAGAAATCTTTCGAAGCGGTGCAGTATGCTGCTGCAATAGCTGAAAAGCAGGGCACTACCGTAACAGCAGTAGCTGTGGGTACCGTTGCTGATAGCGAATTACAATCACTAGGTCAGGCAGGTGCAAAGAAAGTATTGCATATTGCTGATGCCCGTTTAGATAATCTCAGCGCGCGTGCTTATGCCAAAGTGCTCATAGCCGTTGCGCAAAAGGAAGACGCAAAAGTTATAGTAGCCCTGCATGATGTAACAGGCAAGGCTGTAGCGCCACGCGTATCTGCAGCTTTAAAAGCAGGCTTGGTAGCAGGTGCGGTATCATACCCTGATACAACTAATGGCTTCGTCGTAAAGAAAACGGTATTCTCTGGTAAGGCCTTCGCTTTCGTGAACATCACCAGCGATATTAAGGTAGTTACACTAATGCCTAATACCTTCCCGGTAAAGAAAGGCGAAGGCGCTGCAGCTGTTGAGAAGCTGGATGTCTCTTTCGATGATAAGGACTTTAGCATACAGGTAAAAGAAGTAAGCAAGGTAACTGGTGCAGTACCATTAAGTGAAGCTGAACTGGTGGTATCCGGTGGCCGCGGTATGAAGGGCCCTGAAAACTGGTATGTACTGGAAGATCTGGCTAAAGAATTGGGCGCAGCCCTGGCTTGTTCCCGTCCTGTAGCTGATGCCCATTGGCGCCCGCACCACGAACACGTAGGCCAGACAGGTGGAACCATTCGTCCTAACCTCTATATCGCAGTAGGTATCTCTGGTGCCATACAGCACCTTGCAGGTGTTAATGGCTCCAAGACCATAGTAGTAATAAACAAAGACCCTGAAGCACCTTTCTTTAAGGCGGCAGACTACGGCGTTATTGGAGATGCTATGGAGGTAGTACCAAGGCTTACTGCTGCGGTAAAGAAGTTCAAAGAAACACACGGATAATCCTTCTCCGGATGACCTTAATAAAACAGTAAAGCCTGCCATTCGGCAGGCTTTACTGTTAGTTGCAATATCATTATTACCTGATTACCTGTAGTTTTCTTGTAGCTATCAGCCCACTCGCATCAGCTACAGAAAGCATGTATATCCCACTACTCAGATTAGCCACATTAAGAGATATCTGCTGTGCTCCTGTATGAATATTAGCTTGCTGTTGCACTAAGGTTTTGCCTGTTATATCGTTGATCGTTAACGTTACCTGCTCTGCCTTATCAGATTCAATATCAATGGTAGCTTTATCACTTGCAGGGTTCGGATACACTGCCTTTACTTGTATTGCCGAGCTTACTGCCGTAAGTTCCGTCACATTCGCAGGGCTGCATTGGTTAGTTCTTGCAAAATATACTTTTGGCCCCAGGTTGTTCCTACCATCCTCCCACAGCACATAAGTATGGCAGGCAGTACGTACAGAACGATTATAGTCCCCAAAGAAATAATTAGGCGAGCTGGGTATATATTCCGGATAGTAGGTGGCAGACAATGATAAAAGAGCCGGAGTGCCAAACGTCTTACCATTATCAGTAGATATCAGCTGGTAATATCTTGCAGAATCATCAGTAGCCGAATCAATTGCCGTAACAGAAATCGAAACATTATTACCATATGCAGCAACTGTTGGCATAAACGCTTGCTTGCCTGCAAACGAAGCGCTCATTGATGCTATTCTTTTAGGTGTAGACCAGGTTACACCTTTGTCAGTAGAGTTTGCATAAAAAGCAAAAACCGAACTCCCATCAAAGTCCGACCATACAAGGTGCAGATTACCAGCGCCATCTACCGCCAGGTTAGGCGCCGCATTTTCGCGGCTGTGTACTATACCAGTTTGCCCGAAAAGGTTTAGACCATCGTATACCTTGTGTGGCGCACTGAAGCTTACTCCATCAGTTGATGAAACATGGTATATCGCATTATCATCCAGTGAGCCATAGCTAACATGCAAGGTTCCCGACTGGTCCACTTCTACATTACCAAATTGAGTAGTGCCACGTGCCGCAATGTGTATGGTGCCAAATGTATCAGCATTAGGCTCTTTAAATTTTATGCACTCGCCACCCTGAATGAAATTTACAAAGCTGCAATACACTCTGCCCTGGTGTGCGCCGCCTGAGTTGTCAATTGCCAGCCACTCACGGTCACAGATACCATCTCCTCGGCCATATTCTGTTCCAGTCGAAATATTAAGGAAACCTTGCCCGATAAAATGTTTGCTGCTAGGTTTAATATTCCATGTCCTCCCATCATCGTATGAGTAAGCCCAGTTCAATGTGAAATAAGCAGTGTCCGCGACGCCACCGGATAAATAAATCCATGAGAAATAAACAGTGTCTGCGTGTTTATTCCACGTAAAAGTAGGATCTCCGCCACCTAAAACTGAATGGCCCGGAAAGTCATTTGATAAAATATTGTTTGTATTAAAAAGGCTCTTCTTCCAGGTAGTACCGCCATCACTTGAGTAATACATCGGAAAGGAGAGTCCGCCGCCTTGCTGCATATAGCTAAGCACTAGCTTATTGCTATCGTTAGGATTAATAGATATAGATACTTCTCCTTCCTGGTAGGACGAGCCAATGCTCACGCGTTGGTCCGCGCTACTCGTTGTTTTCAGTGCAGGGGAAATGTCTCTGTTCTTGTCCACCATTTCATACTGCTGTGTTTTCTCTTGCAGCATTTCACGTATCCGCTCTTCTTTTGGAATGGCCTTTTCACGCTGCGCCAATGCAGGTATAGTGTTCATAGCGGCTGCGCATAATAGGGAAAGCGCAATAAATTTCAGCCTTGTGTTCATATTCGTATATGTTAGTGTGCCACGCTTGTATCCACGTGGCGATTGCGAATCAGTTTCTCATCTAGCATTCTTTGTATCTGTCGCTTCTTCTGTTCGGGTGTCATTCCATTGCTCTTCTTAGGGGCTGTATGCAGCCGGCTCTTCTTATGCTTCTGGCGGGTAGGGGGACATGGGGTTGCAATTACCTGCAACGACATCATTACTAGCACTGTAAAGAAACAATATTTTAAATATATAGAGCGCATTTGCTTTGTAATATTTTTCTTACAAAAAAAGCTGCGCTCATTTTTAGTGAACGCAGCTTTTTTTACAATATCGTGATAATCTATTTTGAAGCGTATTCCTTCACTTTAGCGAAAACTTCCTCTTCGCCACCTTCTTCATAGCCTGAGTGTGTGAACACCACTTTGCCTTCTTTGTCTATGATAACTGTAAAGGGCACAGACTGGAAATTAAGTGAACGTTTCAGGTCAGAATTTGGATCTATATAGTAAGGGAAGTTCCAGCCCTGAGACTTTGCATAACTGCGCACAAGGCCCTCAGCGCGTGATTCGTCTATTGAAACAGTCATGTAGTTGAAGTCTGCCTGCTTCTTCCAGTCGTTCATTTTCAGCGTAATGGTCTTTATTTCTTTCTTGCATGGTACGCACCAGGTGGCCCAAAAGCTGATGAGTGTTACCTTGCCTTTTTCTACCGTCTGGTTGAAAGCAACTTTCTGGCTTGAGTTAACGTCTTTTATTTGTGTATCAGGTAAGCCTGACTGCGCATATGAGCTTGTAAAAAGAAACAAACCTGCAACAACTGCGACTAACTTTCTCATAACTATTTGTTTTTTAAAATAATAAACCAAAACTTTGCCAAATTCTGGCGAAGCGCCGAATTTCGGTAAATTTTTAAAAATTACAACATTTAAATGAAAAAATCTGCCTTTTTACTGTTCTTGTCCTGCTTTGCAATAAAGGCATTTGCTCAAGGTACATTTTCCGGCGATTTCATGATGAACCTGAATTTCTTTCAGAGAGATTCTTCTATTAAGGCATCGGGTAATCCGCTTTACGATAATTATTTAAGTGGTAATGAAGGTTGGCTTGATTTGAGGTACGCCTACGACGGCTGGACCTTCTTCGTACGTGCTGATGGGTTTAACAACTCTAATCTCTACAATCCTACACAGGCAATGAGTGGCTTTGGCATTGGTGCATGGAGTGTTACTAAAGAAATGAAGAAGCTAAGCGTTACCGGAGGTTATATCTATGACCAGATAGGTAGCGGTATCCTGTTTCGTGCATATGAGGACCGTGGTCTGCTCATAGATAACGCCCTGGTTGGCTTTGAGCTGAAATACAAGCTTACTGACAATGTGTTGCTGAAGGGCTTCACCGGTCAGCAAAAGGCACTGTTCAGCAGATATGATCCTATAATAAAAGGCTTCAATGCCGAAGGCGATTTCAACGTAGGCAAAAAGGTGCACATATTACCGGGCGTAGGCGTATTAAACCGCACGCTCGATCAGACTTCAATGGATGCTGTAGTCTCTACCATAGATGCGCAGGATTCAGGCACCCGTTTCGAACCCATGTATAACATGTATGCATTTACTGCCTACAATACACTCACATGGGGCGATTTCTCATGGTACCTTGAAGGCGCTTATAAAACGCACGAAGCAATACTGGAGAACAACACATTGGTTGACAAGCCAGGCAATGTAGAATTTACAACCTTAGGTTATGCTAAGAAAGGTATTGCCTTAAACTTTACCGGCAAGCGAACAGAAGACTTCGTAATGCGCACCTCACCAAACCAGGTATTGCTGAATGGTATGCTTAACTGGCAGCCTATAGTAGCACGTTTACGTCCGCAGCGCCTGATGTCACGTTACACGCCTGCATCGCAGGACATATCTGAACAGGCAGGTAACCTCGATGTGCTCATAGCGCCGAATGATTATCTCAATATCACTTCCAACTACACACATATCAATACCCTCGACAATGTAGAGCTGTATCGCGAGGTATATGCAGAGGCTGACTACCAGGGTTTTGATTCGTGGTTACTACAATTCGGTGCGCAGTATATGGAATACAATATGGCTATTTACCAGGCAAAACCGGGTGTGCCGATTGTAAAAGCATTCACTCCGTTCGCTGAAGCTACTTACAAGTTCACCAAAACGCAATCCCTCCGTGCCGAATTTGAATACCAGGATACTAAGCAAGACTACGGTTCCTGGATATTTGGCTTGCTTGAATACGATATAGCACCTAAATGGGCCATATCAGTATCAGACATGTACAACATAGTACCTAATAAAGCTGTGGTACAAAAAGCTAACCACTACTACAATATATTTGTAGCCTATACACAGGGCCCGCACCGTTTCTCACTTGCTTATGTGAAACAGGTGGATGGTATCAACTGTACAGGTGGCGTTTGTCGCTACGAGCCGGCCTTCAGTGGTGTGAAGGGTATGGTGACTACCAGCTTCTAAAATGGTTTTATACAGATAACTTACTTAGTTTTACGGTTCCAATTTTTGGAACCGTTTTTTTTGCACAGATCAATAGCACAATAATGTTGAAAACCGATTTTCTGGTCATAGGCTCGGGTATAGCTGGTCTTTCTTTTGCCCTAAAGACAGCAAAAATGTTCCCTGAGAAGCGCATCACCATCCTTACTAAAGTCAATACGGATGAAACTAATACCAAGTATGCACAGGGTGGTATAGCTGTAGTGAATGATACAGAGAATGACAGTTTTCAAAAACACATACAAGACACGCTGATAGCAGGCGATGGCCTATGCAATGAGCAGATAGTAGAAATGGTGGTGGAAGAAGGTCCCGCTCGTGTGAATGAGATAATAGAGTGGGGTGCCCAGTTTGATAAAGATACAGAAGGCGAATACCTCCGTGGTAAAGAAGGCGGCCACTCCGAATTCCGCATTCTGCATTATAAAGATATAACAGGCTTTGAAATAGAACGTGCCCTGGTTGAAGAGGTAAAGAAATATCCCAATATAGAGATACACAACCACTGGTTTGTAGTGGACATCATTACGCAGCACCACCTCGGCTACCTGATCACCAAATCCACGCCGGATATAGAATGCTACGGTGTCTATGCGCTGAACCTGAAGACAAACCAGATGGAGAAGATACTGGCACGCATTACAGTAATGGCATCAGGTGGTGCCGGGCAGGTGTATCGTACCACTACCAACCCGCGCATAGCCACCGGAGACGGTATCGCTATGGCCTATAGGGCCAAATGTCGTATAGAGAACATGGAGTTCATACAGTTTCATCCTACGGCATTATACGAGGCTGGTGTTAGTCCATCATTTCTTATTACAGAAGCGGTACGTGGCGATGGCGGCATACTGCGCAACAAAGATGGCGAAGCCTTTATGTCGCGCTACGACGAGCGCAAAGACTTAGCGCCGCGCGACGTGGTAGCACGTGCCATAGATAGCGAAATGAAACGCACGGGCACCGAACATGTGTATCTTGATTGCCGCCATATGGACAATGAAAAGTTCATGAACCACTTCCCTAATATCCATGCGCGCTGCATGGCTGCAGGCATCGACGTTTTTACGCAAATGATACCCGTGGCGCCAGCTGCGCATTATTGCTGTGGCGGCATAAAGGTCAATGAGGTGGGTCAGTCTTCTGTAAAGCATCTATATGCTTGTGGCGAATGTAGTAGCACCGGTCTGCATGGTGCCAATCGTCTGGCATCTAATTCACTGCTGGAGGCACTGGTGTTCGCACACCAGTGTGCTGTAGATGCCGCAGGGCGCATAAGTGATATCCCTTTCCATGATGAGGTGCCCGATTGGAATGCCTCTGGGACTTCAGAGCCTAAAGAAATGATACTTATCACACAAAGTCTTAAAGAACTGCAACAGATTCTCAGCGACTATGTAGGCATCGTACGCAATGATGTGCGACTGCAGCGTGCCATGCACCGTATAGATCTGTTGCATGAAGAAACGGAAGACCTTTATAAGACAACCATAGTATCGCCACAACTGGCTGAGCTGCGTAATCTGATAACAATAGGGTACCTCATAATAAAAAGTGCGGCCTTCCGAAAGGAAAGCCGCGGTCTTCATTATAATACGGACTACCCGTATAAAAGTGCGTTACTTCAGAACATTGTCCTTTAGCAGGGCTGCGCCATTTGTCCTTACAGGTACATCTTTGCGTTCGCCTATTTGCTGACGCCACATGGCGTAGTATAGTCCTTTTTCTTCCAGTAGGTCATTGTGCGTACCTGTTTCTATTATGCGCCCTTTTTCCAGTACATAAATGCGGTCTGCATGCATAATGGTAGAGAGACGATGCGCAATCATGATGGTAATGTGTTCACGCTGTGCGGTAATGCTGCGAATGGTTTGCGATATATCTTCTTCTGTAAGCGAATCGAGCGCAGAAGTGGCTTCGTCAAATATCATCAGCTTAGGCTTGCGCAGCAATGCCCTGGCTATGGAAAGACGCTGACGTTCACCACCGGAAAGTTTCAGGCCGCCTTCACCTATCATAGTGTCCAATCCTTTGTCCGCTCTTGCCAGCAGATTTTGACAGGCTGCTTGTTGCAGTGCCAGGTTCAGATCAGCCTCAGTGGCAGAAGGATTTACGAACAGTAGGTTTTCTTTAATAGTACCGGAGAACAGCTGCGTATCTTGTGTCACAAGTCCTATCTGTTTACGCAGTTCTTCAAAATCTATATTTGCGTCATTGTGATTGTTGTAGAAGATGTGCCCCTTATGCGGATGATAAAGGCCAACAAGTAGCTTCACTAATGTTGTTTTACCGGAACCACTCGGTCCAACCAGCGCAATAGTTTCGCCTCTTTTCACATCGAAGAAAATATGTTCCAAAGCAGGGCGAGATGCTGTGTTGTGTTGGAAACTTACATCTTCAAAACGCAATGTCTGTATCTGGTTTATTACTTCCGGATGCTCAGGCGTAAATTCTACCGGCTTCTTCATCAGTTCCTGTAGATTGTTCAGTGAGGCCTCTGCTTCACGATAGGTCATGATCACATTCCCTAACTCCTGCAAAGGACCAAAGATGAAGAAAGAGTAGAACATCAGCGTAAGGTATTGCCCTGGTGTAATAGACCCTCTGAAGATGAAGTATAGCAATGAGAACACAATACACTGGCGTAGCAGGTTCACAAAAGTTCCCTGTACGAAAGAGATAGAACGCATACTGCGTACTTTCTTCAGTTCCAGCTTCAATATCTTAATGGTTGTGGTGTTGAGACGACGTATCTCCTGGTTGGTAAGCCCCAGGCTTTTTACTAGTTCTATATTGCGAAGCGATTCTGTGGTGGAGCCTGCCAGAGCATTAGTTTCTTTTACTATTGTCTTCTGTATCACCTTTATCTTCCTGCTTAGGAAGCCGGTAAGGAGGGCCAATAATATAGCGCCGCCCAGGTATACAGGTACCAGCAACGGATTCAACCGGAACGCATATATCATAACGAAGACCAGGCCTATAAGCGTGGTAAACAACACGCCCACAAAGGAAGTGATGAATTTTTCGCTGTCAGTGCGCACCTTGGTAAGGATAGACAATGTTTCACCACTGCGCTGGTCTTCAAAATCCTGGTAGGGCAGGCGAAGCGCATGCTTCAGACCATCTGTATATATCTGAGCACCAAATTTCTGTATCACCACATTGGTCACGTAGTCCTGGAAAGCCTTGGCTATACGCGATACCATAGCCACCCCTATCAGTGCGCCTATCAGCGTCAGGGAGCCCGTTAGATAATCTGATATTGTGCGCAGGATAACCGGTTTAACACCCGTAGGGTTTACCGTACGTGGATGGGTAACGAAACGGTCCAGCAGCTTACCCGCTATAAGGGGATCGAACAGGGAAAATATCTGGTTAATAGCTGCCATCACAAGCCCTATAAAAATGAGGAGCTTATAGCGGCTTAAGTATTTTATTAATAGCTTCATAAATGTCTGAGTGTTATTTGTAAAGGTAAAAGGATATTGTATGGCACTATAAATAGGTACTTAACTTTTTTCTATATGGGAAATTGACCAACCCTGCTTATGAAGGGACAATCATCAAACGAAGAGAAACACCTTTTGAATTTTTAATTTTGACTTTTTACCCGCCAAATGTGAACATCTTTATTTGGAACCCCCATGTTAATAATGGTATCTTGCTACGTAACATTCCCTCTTGAAAAGGGTAAGGGATATGTAATACATAACTCCATTAGCTAATTTGCTAATAAGCTCTTCTGCTAATTAAATAAAGTTCTTTGACATACTGTAAATCCCATCTACAACAAACGTCTTTCTGCTGTGTACTTTTTACTTTAAACTTTTTAAAATGCGACATTTTGTAACCTTTTGGGTAATTTCTGGGTAGTAATGTAACATGTTTCATTTTATAATAAATCAATAAAATCAACCATTACAGCTCTTTGGGCAGGGAAAATGTCCCAAAATAAAAAACTTCCCAAATGTTACATTTGTGTACTTCTAATTGCTTTCAGATAGTAGGGAGATCCGTAGCATACTGCCTACCTTTTTGTCTATGGGTAAGGTAAAGGTGTCTGCGTTTATCTCATGTAACGGCATCCAGTAGGTGCGCTCACCTGCTACCTGGTTTGCCAGTACTTCCGGTTCTTCCGCAGTAACAAAATAGTAAATGCTCATAACCTGGGAGTCGTCAAAGGCCGAAGGCTGAAAATAATCGGTGGTATAAAAATGATCGGTGACGTCTATATCCAGGTCCAGCTCTTCCTTCCATTCTCTTTTCAGGCAGTCAATGGTACCCTCGCCCCAGTTAAGGCCGCCGCCCGGCAACTTTATTACTTTTTGTCCTCTTATCAGCTCCTCATTTACCAATAGCTGTCCGTTATGTAGCCATATACCGTACACCCGAATATTAAAGCGTTTATCCATTTTAGTTAAGATTAAGCCCTACTGAAAAACCCATACTGAACTTCCCCTGGTAGATCCAATATTTGCTGTTTTCATCAAGCAAATGATCTATCCCGAAAACAAGGCCAAAATTAAGATTTTGATAGGCAGTAATCAAGGCACAGCCGGTAATAAGGTCCACTCCATCGTACTCTATTTTTATTGGAGGTCTTGTGTTCCATTCATTTACAAATGTAGAACCAAGTCCCAGTACTAATCCGGCGCCAAAGGCAAAATGTTCCGTCCGCTGTTTATAAGTGTTAAGCGGTGTTCGGTCATAGGTTATTTTGTAAATGTCTGTATGATAGCCGCCGTACAATGCACCATTGAAACTGGCACTCAATTGATTGGGGAAACCTTCCGTATAGGGCCGGTATTTAAACGGAATAGTAAGTACATCAACATCGAAAGAGGGTTTGTAAAAGCAGCGCACCAACTCTGGGCCGCTATACTTTCGCGAAAATCCTGAACTGGTGTAGTAGGTCTTTTTGGTAACATCAAGCACCAGGCACTGCGACGGTCCGGATGCAGGGCATACCTCGATGCTGTCCTCATTTATAACGGATATGTAAACTTTTTGACCATTGGAAGGGAAATGAGTATAATAAACACCGTCGTTAAACTTATACTTGGCAGATTCTTTCATTATGGAACAGCTATTTAAAGCTAAAAAACCTGCTGCTAAGAAAATGCGACTGATGGACGTCATGGAGAATCAATTGTCAACTGCATGTAATAAAATCATACCATATAATGTATTGCGAATGATGACCGTGTTTAAAATGCAGACTGCGCAGATGGCTACAAGTTATTACAGGCAGCAAAAGCGGCTTTTAATATTAAATATTTATTAGAATTTACATTTTTTTTCTATTTTGAGGTATCGATAAAGAAATATCATTTACTAAGACACAAGGTTATGCAGCATTATTACAATTCCTTCAGAAGAAGTCTTTTGTTATTGTTGTTGATGTTTGGTATTCACACCGTTTATGCCCAGGCACCTTCAATAACGACACAACCAACTAACTCAACTATTTGCGCCGGCGCCAACACCTCCTTTGGGGTAGTGGCCAGCGGTAGCGGTCTCAGCTACCAATGGCAGGTAGACCAGGGCCTGGGCTTTGCCAATGTAAGCGGTTCTGTATACAGTGGCGCCACTACGGCCACACTAAGTATTACCGGTGCCACCAGCGCAATGAATAGTTATCATTATCGCGTATATGTGGTAAACACATCAGGTGCTGATACTTCAAATTCAGCAGACCTGACCGTGGTATCTGCTCCGACAATACTTAGTTCCCCCAGTGATGTGATAATGTGCGCCGGGAATAATACAACTTTCAGCGTACTGGCAAACAGTACAGCAACTATAAATTATCAATGGCAGGTAAATACCGGCAGCGGTTTTACCAATCTGAGTAACGGTGGCGTATACAGCGGCGTTAATACCAGCACCCTTAGTATCACAGGCGCTACCACTACTATGAACGGGTATACCTACCAGGTCGTAACGACCAGCGTAGGTGCATGTAACCCAACTGCCACATCAGCATCTGCTTTGCTTACTGTTAATGCTGCGCCGGCTATAACTACGCAACCTGCAAATACCGCAGTATGCGCAGGCAGTACCAGCAGCCTTAGTGTGGCTGCTACAGGTACAAGCCTCACTTATCAATGGCAGCTAAATACCGGTACCGGCTTCAGCAATATATTAGGTGCTACCAGCACAACATTGCCGCTGGGTGTAGTTACAGCAAGCATGAATGGCTACCAATACCGCGTAATAGTAAGCGGTGTATGCACACCAAGTGTAACATCAAACACTGCAACGCTTACCGTGAATACATTGCCTGTAATAGTGACACAACCCACTGCTACCAGCGCATGCGCCGGCAATACAGCCACCTTTAGTGTAGGCGCCACAGGCAGCGGACTCACCTATCAATGGCAGGTAAACACCGGTACTGGTTACGTTGATCTTACCAATTCAGGACCTTATTCCAACGTAAATACTTCAACACTGAGTATCGTAGCTGCGGCAACAATGAATGGCTATCTGTTCAGATGTATTATTGTGGGTACATGTCCGCCGAATGATACTACCGTAGCTGTAGCTTTAAGCATCAACACTGCACCAAACATAACAACGCAGCCACCAACAACCTTCGCGGGTTGTGCTGGCGGCAGTACAACTGTGGGCGTAGCTGCCACAGGTACCGGACTTAGCTACCAATGGCAGGTAAACACCGGCGCTGGTTTTACAAACATAACAGGCGCACCGTACAGCGGCTTCAATACTAATACACTTACTATCAGCGGCCTTAGCTCATCTATGGTTGGCTATATATATCGCGTACAGATATCCGGTACTTGTTTACCGAATGTTACCTCAACTACTGCAACCCTTAATGTAGTGAACACTGCACCGGTCGTAACTGCAAGTCCGGCAGCAGTAACACTGTGCGTGGGTAGCACTGCTACCTTTAGCACTACAGCAACCGGCAGCGGGCTTACTTACCAGTGGCAGGTGAATACCGGCAGCGGTTTTACTAATGTAAGCAACGGTGGTGTGTACAGTGGCGCAACTGCAAGTACACTAACCATCACAGGCGTAACAGCAGCAATGAATGGCTACATTTACCAGGCTGTGGTGAGCGGCACTTGTGCGCCATCTGCAACAAGCGGCACCGCCCTGCTGACTGTGAATACAGCGCCGGCTATAGCAGCAGATGTAACCGATCAAAATGTGTGTCCGGGTAATAATGCAACCTTCAGCGTAACTGCAAATGGTACTGCGCTCACCTACCAGTGGCAGCTAAATACCGGCTCAGGCTTCACCAATATAAGCGGTGCAACAAACTCCTCATACACTGTAGTTGGGGTTACAGCTGGTATGAACGGATACCAATACCAGGTGATAATAAGTGGTACCTGCACACCTGCAGCAACATCTGCCACAGGTACACTGCACATTAATACACTGCCTGGTATAAGTGTACAACCACCAACAGCAGTAACTGCATGTGCGGGCAGCACTTTCAGCATATCCTTGACCGGCAGCGGCACAGGTGCCAGCTATCAATGGCAGGTGAACAGCGGTACCGGTTTTACCAATGTAAGCAATGGTGGTGTCTATAGCGGTGCTACTACCAATACATTAACAATAACAGGCGTAACAGCAGCCATGAATGGATATGTGTACAGGGCAATAGTGAGCGGTACCTGCACCCCATCAGTGACATCTAATACAACAACGATAACAGTAAATACTGCACCGGTGGTAACAAGCCAGCCTGCAAATGATACATTATGCGCAGGTGGCAATGCAAGCTTCACGGTAGCAGCCAGCGGCACAGGTCCGTTTACTTACCAGTGGCAGGTATTTAATGGCCTGAGCTGGGTAAATGTACCCGCGATAGCGCCATACGGTGGTACAACTTCTTCAACACTTACAATAACAGGCGTAACAGCAGGCTTCGATGGTACACAGTACCGTTGTATTGTTAGCGGTACATGTACACCGGCTGCAACATCGAATGCTGCAATATTGAAAGTTAATACAGCACCAAACATCACAACACAACCTGCCAACACAACTGTGTGCGCCGGCAGTACGGCAACATTTAGCGTTGTCGCTACAGGCAGCGGACTTAAATACCAATGGCAGGTAAATGCAGGCTCCGGTTTTGCAAATATAATCGGTGCTACAAGCGCAACCCTGAATGTAGCAAGTGTAACTACCGCAATGAGTGGTTATCAATATCGCGTAATAATAAATGGTACATGTACACCGTCTGTCACATCAACTGCAGCTACACTGACAGTAAACGCTGCGCCGCTGGTTACAGGTGGTCCATCAGCTACTGCGGTATGTGCAGGTAGCCCGGCAACCTTTAGCGTGACGGCTACCGGCGCAGGCCTTACATACCAATGGCAGATATATAATCCTGCACTCGGCGTATTTGTAAATATGACAAATACTGCTCCATACAGTGGTGTAACTACAGCAACGCTTACCATCAACCCTACAACGACGGCAATGAACTTTACCTTTTATCGTTGTGTGGTATCCGGCACATGTACACCATCTTATACTTCCGGTTACGCAATGCTGACAATAAATACTGCACCGGTTATTACAACGCAGCCGCCAACTACTATAGCTGCATGTACCGGAACTAATGTCAATATTTCAGTGGGTGTTACAGGCGCAGGTCTTACCTATCAATGGCAATTGAATAGCGGTAGTGGGTTCAGCAATATAACAGCGGGTGGCAGCTATACAGGTATTACAACTGCTACCTTAACCATATCGGGGGTAACACCTCCTATATCTGGCTATCAGTTCCGTTGCATCATAACAGGCACTTGTGCACCATCAGTAACATCAAACACTACTACAATAACTATTAACTCAGCGCCGGGCATATCAGTAAACCCAACAGATAAAACTGTATGCGAAGGCTCAAATACTTCATTCCCTGTTACCGCTACCGGTGCAGGTCTTACCTACCAATGGCAGGTGAATACTGGCTTCGGGTTTGTGAACCTGACAAGTGCTGGTGTATATAGCGGAGCAACCACAGCTACGTTGAATATAACAGGGGTAACTACTGCTATGGATGGCTATCAATACCGGGTAGTAATAAGCGGATCATGCACACCTGCTGCTACTTCAACTGTGGCAACATTACATGTAAATGCGAAACCGGCCATTATAACACAACCGAGAGATACTGCGGTATGCGCTGGCACAGCTGTAACCTTTACAGCAGCAGGTACCGGTACGGGTATAAGCTACCAATGGCAGGAAAATACCGGCACAGGCTATAGCAATGTAACCAACGGTGGTATATATAGCGGTGCTACAACAACTACGCTTGCCTTAAGCGGCACAACAGGCGCAATGAATGGCTACCAATATAGATTGATAGTTACGGGTACCTGCACTCCGGCAGCTGCTTCAAATGCGGGCACACTAATTATTAACACGCCGCCTTCTATAACAGGTAATCCGGTTAATACGACAGTATGCTCCGGTGGTACCACCGGGTTCAGCGTAGGGGCAAGCGGCAGTGGATTGAAATACCAATGGCAGATAAATACTCCGACTGGCTATGTGAATGTTTCTAACTTCTCGCCATACAGCGGTGCGAAATCTCCAACTTTGGTAATAACCGGCGCGCCGGCTACCTTAAGCGGCAGTGAATACCGTTGCGTGGTAAGCGGCTCATGTGCTCCATCTGTAACGTCTAATTCAGCGGTACTGACAGTGACTAACACCAGCCAGTGGACAGGCGCTGTGAGCGCTAACTGGTCAGATCCTAATAACTGGGGCTGCGGTGTAGTGCCAACGGCCAGTACAAATGTGTTGATACCATCCGGTGTACCGCATATGCCGCTGGTAGATATACCAAATGCTATATGCGATAGCCTGAATGTGTCTCTGGGGGCATCATTAGGTTTTGCCGGTACCGGCAACGTGCTGGAATTGAAGGGTAGCGCATTTAATAGTGGCTCATTTGACCCAAGCAGCGGTAAAATCTTACTGACAGGTAATGGCCAGCAGGATATACCGGGCGCTACTTATCAGGAACTGTTCCTGGCCAGCTTTGGGGATAAAAAGATAGATGGCAATATAGTAGTGACCGATAGCCTGAATATGGGAAGCGGTCTGTTGGTAACAGGAGATAATACAGTATACATAGGCGATGCGGCAACTATTTGGGGTGGTTCTGTTAATTCCTTCATACTTACAAACGGCCTGGGTAATGTGGCCGAACAGAATGTAGGTGTGGGTGGTAAGACCGGGCCGGTATTCATACCTGTAGGCGCATTGCGTAGCTCTTATACCCCAATGACGATTGATAACTCGGGTACAGCAGATACCTTTAAAGTGTGGGTATACGATGCGGTGTACAGGTATTATTACAACAATGTGCCTACCACGACCATGCTCACATCGGACGCTGTAAACAGAACATGGATAGTAACTGAAAATACCAAAGGCGGTTCGAATGTGACACTGACCCTGCAATGGAACGGGAGCGATGAGCTGAGCGGCTTTGACAGAACAAACTGCTTTATGTCGCACTACCTGTATCCTGATTGGCATAGCGGTCCTGCAGGTGCAGCAAACGGTACCGGACCATATACAGTATCTATGAGTGGTCTTACTTCATTCTCTCCATTTGGCGTAGGCTCGGGTAGCAGCCCGCTGCCTGTAAATACTGTGGCAAATGCGGATGGTAAGATAACCGTATATCCTAACCCAGTATCCGGCACAGAACTATACGTGAAGTTTGAACAAACCACAAAGCAAAATGCACAAATAAGAATACTGGATGTGGTGGGTAAACAATTTGCCCAACGCAGTGTTGACTTAACGCACCAGAATGGAACCGTAATAGTCCCTGTGGAAGTGAACAACCTGATACCGGGTATGTATATAATACAGATAACCGATGAAGCAGGAAACCCGCTGCACACAGAGCGTTTCGTGAAACAATAAAAGAAAGTAAAACAAGTGTAAAGCGCCCGCCATCCGGTGGGCGCTTTATTTAATATTGACTTAACCTGAGCATTGCCTGCTGGTACGATTTCTTTATGTGTAGTTTAAAATGAGCAATATGAATTTCATGGAAAACGCAATTTATAGCGAAGACGACATTATGACCTTACATGCGCTGCAGGGCGACACCGAAGATGATCTTAACGATGAAGACGAAATGGAAGATGAAGATTTGGACGATGAAGAATATGACGACCTGGATGAGGACGATGAGGATGATAACTCACTAGCTGATGCTGGAGAAGGAAGCGATGGCGGCGCAGAGAGCGACGGCGGCGCCGATTAATAAGAGATGTGTGGCGACTAAAGTAAAGTGGCGGCCCTTAGGTCGCCACTTTACTTATTTGAATTTCTTTCGATGTTATTTGGGTAAGACATCTTTGGCAGCATCATGGTTAGCTGTTGCCTCTTTTAGTAAGGCCTCGTCTTCAAAAAAGGTAACAAGGCCGGTAGCTACGTCATACATGGCAGGCACAATGCCTATTTCGCCCTTGGCAGCCATATCGCGGATGATGCTGCTTTCACGGATCATTTCCTGAACGGTATTACGTACATTGATCCGTGCTACTGCATTTACAAAGCCGGGGTTACTGCCATTGCGGTTCTCCTTTATGGTCGACTCCTCCTCTACGGCAGGGTGTATATGTTCCAGCAGGGTAGTAATATGACCAAGCTTTACATTGTCGCATGCACCCCGTACTGCGCCGCAGCCTGTATGGCCTAATACAAGGATAAGCTTTGAGCCGGCAACTGCCACCGCATATTCAAGCGAGCCCAGCACATTGGGTGATATTACATTGCCGCCTATGCGAACACTAAATATATCGCCCAGGCCAAGATTAAACACAACCTCTGCCGCTGTGCGGGAATCCATACAGCTAAGGATAGCGGCAAATGGCCATTGATCATCTTTAGTGGCATTCACCAGTTCCAGCATATCATGATTGATAGCCAGGTTGTTTACAAAACGGAAATTACCCTCGCGCAATAATTGCAATGCGTCTTTGGGAGTTATGCTGTGAGCTATGGTTCTATTTGGCATGAGGTGCAAAGTTAATACATTCTTACTTGCCGAAGTCTGTTATTAAACTACTACTGCCAGTATAGAAGGTAAAATAATATCAAAAACAAAAGGATGCAGTGAGACTGCATCCTTTTGAATACTGTGCATAAAATGCAAATCAACTTCCTCTTGTACCACCTGTTTTTACAGGTTTTTTAGCAACACCGGCTGATTTTGCTGACTTATTAATAGTAGCCCCGGCACCGCCTGTAGTTGTCGCTTTAGTTCCTTTATTATCTTTTTTGTTCTTTTTATTGGCGTTTGAAAGTAATGACATATTGTTCGTGCTTTTAGATAAATAATTGATCCTTGATGTAAGTTATAAAAAAATCTTGTTTACCATTTCTTAAAAATGATAAATACTGCGGCAATGATCATGCAAAAGCCCAGGATGTGGTTCCACGCAAAGTGCTGCTTGAAAATAACCATTGAGAAAATCATAAATACGATGAGCGTGATGGCTTCCTGTATGGTTTTTAATTGTACCAGGCTGAAGGGGCCGCCATCTTCTTTAAAACCAATACGGTTGGCCGGCACCTGGAAAAGGTATTCAAAAAACGCCATACCCCAGCTGATAAGTATGACAGAAAAAAGCCCTAAGTTTTTTCCCCAGGACAATTCTTTAAATTTCAGATGTCCATACCAGGCAAAGGTCATAAAGGTATTGGATATGAACAGGAACAGAATAGTTAGCACTCCCCGCATATAGTTGGTTTTGTATGTTTTAATGATTGACCATGCAATCTAAAACTATACCAACATATTTGCATCAGTTTTTAACGAACTTAATTATTTGCATGTTAGTGCTATTATCAACACGAAGAACATATACTCCTGCTGGCAATGATGCAGTTGACAATGATAGGCTTGTACCGCTATACACATTTGACTCAACAACAGCCCCCAGCATATTTGTAACGGTAACTTTAACAGGCGTATTTAGCAGTTGCCCACTGATTTCAAGGTGCAAAACATCTGTAGTTGGATTTGGATAAGCATTTACCGTAAACGGGGTTGCATTTATTACTGATACAGATGCTGAGTTGAAGTGGCAGGCTGGAAAGGTGTCTGTAGGGGCTGGCGTAACGGTTAATCCATATTTATATACTTCGTCGAAAATGGTTTGCATGTTGTCGGCGTAGGTTCCCCAGCCATTGCAAAAGACGATGCCGCCTATTTGCTTTCTCATACTGAAGAACATAGCAGTTGAAACGCCCGGATCACCACCGGTATGGCCCCAAAGAGTGTCTCCATTGGAAAGGTATTGATAGAAAAAAATGCCTTGCCCTAACAAATTATGCTGATAGGTGAGCATAGTATCTACTGTGGCGCTTTGCAATATTGTTTCTCCATTGTAAGTGCCATGTTGCATGTACATAGTCATGAAGCGTGCGAGGGCAGTTATATTTGTACGTAGACCACCATCCGGATAGTCAGGGTAGCCGTAAAGCCCATCATCTACATAATTGCTTCCGTCCCAGTCATAAGGTCGGGCTATAAGTGTTGTGTCGGTTATGCCGGATAAGTGCAGTGAGGTGTTATCCATACACAGCCTGGCAAATATGGCGGTGTCGCAGTAGTGACTGTAATCATCGCCGGTTACTCGTTGCACAATATATGCAACAAGGGCGGCGCCGATGTTGGAATAATTGTAGTGTGTGCCGGCGTGGTAATAGTAGAAATTTTTAGTGACATCATAATAGCTACCACCCGGAACAAAATAGTTGCGGAGGAAAGTGTCTAAAGATATGTGTGAATCGCCATGTACGTAGCCGGCATTTAAGATCGTGTAATTATCCTGTATGGATGAGGTATGGTCTGTTAACATGCGTATAGTGATTGTATCACCGGGGTTATGTGGGTTTTGCACCTTGAAAGGCAAATATTTATTAATGTCATCATCCAGCTTTATAAGGCCGCGTTCCCATAGCTGCATAATGGAAGTGGCGATCATGGTTTTAGAGATAGATGCCATCATAAAAATGGTTTCACGTTTTACTGTAACGTTGCGCGCTATGTTTGCATAGCCCCACCCATGGTCATATATCCAATGCCCATCTTTAATGAGAACAGCCTCTGCACCCGGGATTTTCCCATTGGACATAATGCGCTCTATAGTGGTATCAGCCGGCTGTGCAGAAAGTGTTGCAGATCCTATGAATAACAACACAAGCACTAGTAATAAATTTTTCATGATTATTCTTTTGTGATGAGTATTGTGATACAAAAGAAGAAAATGGAACTGCACTGAAGAATTTTATTATACCAAATGCCTGATATTTTATACCAAGTATATTAAGGTCTGGAAAATGAATTTTGTATAAAGAAAACGATATTTCGTCTAAGAATTGATATCGTAGCGTTAACCGTCTATGCCATATTTTGACATTTTGTAGTAGAGCGTAGTGCGATCTATATTAAGCAGCCTGGCGGCTTTGGACTTATTATACTTTACTTCCTGCAGTGTTTTTTCTATTAGCTCTTTTTCATTGTTTGCCTGCAGTGCTTTTAAATCCGGAGCCGTTAATTTTTTATCATTTTGCACTTCATGAACCATTTCGGTGGGCAAAGACGCCGGGGTGATAAGACTACCAGTAGAAAGCAGCACAGCACGTTTGATGACGTTCTTTAGCTCCCGCAGGTTACCCGGCCAGTCATACCTGTAAAAGATATTACGTACTTCATCATCAGTACCTGAAATGCTTTTACTCAATTCTTTATTTGCAAGTTCAATAAAGTAACGAATAAAAAGATCAATATCGCTGCCGCGCTGATGAAGCGATGGTAATTGAAACTTAAATTCGTTAAGCCTGTGATAAAGATCTTCGCGAAAAGCGCCTTTTCTTACTGCTGTTTGAAGATCTTCGTTGGTAGCGGTAATTATTCTTACATCTACCTTTACAAGCTTATTAGCACCCACAGGTTGTATTTCTTTTTCCTGGAGTGCCCTTAATAATTTTACCTGTACTTCGTAACTAAGATTGCCTACCTCATCCA
>Ga0207671_10000134_pt1 | contig 113822 bp, 80 predicted proteins | sample KBSC24metaG_FD_184352 | JGI IMG/M metagenome (GOLD analysis project Ga0207671, IMG submission 184352) | Corn rhizosphere microbial communities from Kellogg Biological Station, Michigan, USA - KBS C2-4 metaG (SPAdes) (version 2) | ecosystem: Host-associated > Plants > Roots > Rhizosphere > Soil...
GCTGCGTCACCTCCCAGTAATGGCTGTAGGCATCCGTCACAAGCAGGATCGCCGGACGGGTGAGATCGGCGTCGATATCCACCCACTCCGTATCCTGGCCGGTGACACGAACTATGCCTGCAGGTCCATCTCCGGCGACAGGCTGCACGTTGGGCTGTTCCTCAAGGATCACTTCACGCTCCGGGAAGAAATCCTTGCTATCGAGTGTCTTAAGGATATTCTCTCGTCCCTTCATGACCCGTGCACGATCAAGCAGAAGCACATGCGGAAGCGGAAACGCGCCCCATATCGGCTTCATAGGCCCTTTCGCTGAGAGGATCTGATAACGAAGGCGCTGCAGACGGAGGAGTGGAGAATCGGCATCAGGATATACCAGAAGGGTGCGTGGATCATCCAGATTGTAGTTCCTGGTGTAGGCCAGAAACTCGGCATTGCGCCGCAGGCGGAACGAACCATATCCACCAACACTCGGCGAGTGGAGCATTTGGGAGCAGTTGGGATCGTACTCCAACAAAACACGGTCATCGCCGAGATTTTTCGCGATATCCGCCGACAACTGCGGGCTCCAGAGTGTGCGCGTATCGAAACTCTCGCGATAAGTGACGGCGAAATAGAACATCTCTGCGGCTACAAGAGCCACAATTAAAACGATCCTTCGGCGGCGATTGGCGACGTACAACAAACACAGGGCCAGAACAACGAAGGCAGCTCCGGATATGTTCAACTGCTTCGCCGAGAAGTCGGAGGTCGCCTTGATAATCGAGGGAGCATTAAATAACCACGCGCTGACGTTTTCCGCAGGATGGGAGATGGCCAGCAGGAAATTTGCCCAGTGCCCGCCCTGTCCGACGGAGGCCGACCCGACAACCCAGCGCGCTCCCACTAATAACCCTACTCCCAGGATTGCCGCAATGGCCGCAGAGCCGCGCGCCTTGCGTCGCGAGCGCATAACGGCATCCACACCCATTCCGGCCAACACGCTCACGAACAGCATCAGCAGTGTGGCAAACTTCTCCATATTCCGAAACGTTGAAAAGGCGGGCAGGTAATGGTACAGGTAAGGGTAGACCGGTGTATTGCCGCCCAGCGCCAGAATAGTGAGTGCCGCGGCCATGGCAACGCAGGCGCGCTTGCGGCGATCTTTGGAAAACAGCGCGCCGGTAATGGCCAGGGTCATGCCCGTAACGCCGAAGTAAATGTTGGCGGACCAGAACCACCAGCGGCCAAAGTAAGGAATGTCGTGCGCATTGCCGAGGAACGTCGGAACAACGGAGGTCAACAGGTTTTCCGGAGGCAGCGAATAACTCTTTGCGAAAACCATGGACGTGTGAAAGCTGCCGCGAATACTTTCTCCGTTCTGCTTCATCGAAGGGATTAGTTCAAGCGTCCCGATGGCAATAGCCCACAGGCACGCCACAGCACAAAAGCCAAGCGAACGCCAGGGAGCCGGCGTCCTGGGAAGGCGGATAATGAGATACACGGCCAGAGCGATTATCGTAAAGTAGGAAGATTGCGGCTGGCTTGCGTAGATCTGCATGGCAAACGCAAAGACGCCCAGCAAAACGCCCTGCCGCGTCTGTCCCACAATGATCTGATCCACGGCAAGAAAAAGCAGAGGGGTCCAGGTCATCGCCGTAATGTCGTTAACCTGTCCCCCATAGATCAACAGGTAGAAAGGCCCGCTGAACATGAAGATCACGCCGGACGTGAGAGCTCCAAAGAACCCAATACGGCGCCCACGCGCCCACAGGAACACAAATAGGGCGGCCAGGAATGTGTGCAGCGACAATGTCTGGTTGATCGAGCGGCTGGCTGACCAGAACATTCCCAGCCATTCGCCGGGATAGAGGAACGGCACCTGTGAGCCGGTGAAAAAGGGCGCGCCGGCAAAGTTGTAAGGGTTCCAGAGCGGCAGGTGCCCATGCCGGAGCAGTGGCAAGCCCCATGCCCTGCCGCTCACCTCACCCCAGGCGATATCGCTCCAGTAAGGCGAGAGGACACGGGATGGAGAGACCAGCAGGTCATGGTAAAGCAGCAGAGTAAGCGCCAGATAGAACACGGCAGCAGGCCAAATCGGCCTCAGCGCGAGCCATCGGCGTATTCTGCTTCCTACGGGTGGTTTTGACAGTTGAATGGACTGCGAATCGGCGATCATCGGGCCTATAGCTGGGCGGACAGGTCTTCCCTGGACGGTGTGTGCTGCCACGGCAAAGCGCAGTGACAGGGCCAGCCCAATCCGTGGGACACCTTACGACAAACAGCATTTTACATCAATTGTCATTGATGTTACCACACTGCCTGCGAATCCTGATTTGACTCTCGCGCCGATCGTTGCCTAAGACATTTATGCCGCCCTCAATCGTGCGCCTCATAGCGGTAATTAAAGCGCGTATCCGGCGCGACATCGCCCTTGCTGTAGAAGTCCATAATCTCGGGTTGTTCGGGGATATTATCTGCCCATTTGAAGTCGAACTTCAAAGCCTCGTCTGAAGTTGTCTGTAACAGCTTACGCGAAATAGCCACACTCAGGCCCGAACCGGACACGGCGAATGGAGCATCATCAACCTTGCGCCAGACCCATCCGGGGCCGGCGTACCTTTCGACGGAACAATTCTTCCCGCTGCGTGTACGATTCACGAGAAGGTCGTATCCATGCCAGCCGGTTGCGGGATTGGAATCGGAATCGATCAGCAGGAGCATCCAGCTTTTGCCGTCAGGGTGCGTGATGGGCGCGGCCGTGCTGACATGGAAGGTAACGCTATTCTTATCCCGTGCGACCTTCGCCGCAACAATATCGTTGCGACTGCTTGTGTCGGAATAATGAGTGTGCGGAGTGCAGCCGTCCCAATCTCGATCGGCGATGTCGTGTACCGTGTCGATATAGGAGGGCGCTACACCTTTCCACTGGCTCTCTGAGCCGGCGAGCTTGATGGACTTCGGAGCGGATACGGCTTCCGGCCGCGCCATCCCCTTATAGCGGCGCATATTCGCGACAAATTGCCAGTAGTAATTGTCGCCGTACCCCCCCTTCATCGGTTCAAGGTCACGGTTGAAATCCATATTGAACTCGTCGACGATATGCCCCTGCCCTTTTTCCGTCTTGCGGCCAAGGAACACCACGCCCGGCGTCTCCCACACGGATGCCGTCCATTCGTTCCAGCCCGTCACAAGAAGGATCGGCGCTGAGTTCTTTAGGGCGACATTCCACTGCTCCTGGAAGAACAAACCCTTGGGCGCATCGGGAGAGACCCACTGATCGTTGTAAACGGGAACGTGACCGGGCGTCGCGCTGACGCTCGCCTTTTCCATATTGTCCCAGAGCGGTCCACCAAGAGACTTGCTTACAACCAGCTGCTCAACCTTGCCCTCGGGTCCCATCGCCGGGCGCTGTGGATGATTGTCGATAAAACGCCACTTCTGTGGCTCTTTGGCGGGATCCTGGAATGCCCAGGTCGCGCGCCACGTAAAGTAGTCCTGGATATCGCCCAGAAGCGCGGGCTCTTTCATCTTCGTAGTAGCGACAGGCTTCGATGCCATCATCAGCGGCTTGCCCTGCCACTTGAACCACATATCGTCGTATTTGCCCGGCTTGTACCAGGTCTTATAGAGGGCTTCGATCTTCCATTCAGGCTCGGAGTTCAGGAAAAACACGAGCTTTGGAACGGCAACACCTTGCTTTTTCAGATCCTCAGCCACATTCAGCAACGCGCCCAGCTCGTTATCGTATATGCTGCCGTTGGTGTAGTCGAGAAAGAGGAAATCAACACCCGCATCCGCCAACATAACGAGGTGTTTGCGGATAACCCATGGATCTGTCGAACGGTAGTAGCCAAACAGCGGCTCTGCCCAGTACCATGTGGGGAAATCGGGACCGCCGGGCGGGTGAGCCGAAAAGTCTTTAAAGCCGGGATGCGATCGCATGAACTCGGTGACATTGTACGATGGCCCCCAGCGATCATCGGTATGCCATTGCCAGTAGAACAGACCTACCCAGCGGTTTGCTTTTGGAGGCCCCACTTGCGTATAATCAGGCAGAGTGCGTCCAAGATCGTCAGTTGCGGTCCATGATGAGTCGCTGATCGGGAGCTGAGGGCTGTTCTGAGCCGCCACAAGGCTGGGAAAAGAGGCCATCATTGCCGAGGCCGCGAATAAGGAAACGGCAAAGCGCAATTTGATCGTCATCGATATCGTCCTTTGCGGCGAGGATTGCGTTGCCGCGGCGATTTGTGTTAGTATTGAGTTTACCTTTTAAAATCGATAAACTCGTTTCTCTTCAGGTGAAGTTTCGAGATTTCGTCGAAGGCGTCAGAAATAAGTAGAATTATGGCAATCAGCAATCCAAAGGCACCCCAAACAAGCAATCCTTCATCTCAGGATCAAAGCTATCGTCGCTCGACAACGCTAAGGGCGATCCTGATCGGTCTTCTGCTTCTGCCGGTAAATGCCTACTGGGTGGTCAACATGGAGATCATCCGGTATTCGGCGCATCCAACGACTCTATCGCTATTTTTCAACTGCGTATTCGAGCTTCTCGTGCTGACGCTCATAAACGCCGGCATTCGCCGCGTTAAGCCGGGGGCGGCTTTGAGTCAGGGAGAGTTGCTTGTAATTTACTCGATGCTTGGCCTGGGATCGGCGCTATGCGGGCATGACTCTCTACAGGTTCTTGTGCCGATGATGGCGTGGCCGGTCTATCAGGCAGACAACTCCAATAACTGGACGACCCTCTTCTCGGGAACCTACCCCAAATTCCTGACGCTGACAAACCGCGATGCCGCGCGAGATTTTTTCCACGGCAATTCAACCCTCTATACGCCGGAGCACCTGAGCGCTTGGGCCGGGCCGGTTCTTGCGTGGACGGTGTTCATCTTCGTGCTGATGTTCGTACTGCAGTGTGTCAACGTCATTCTGCGGCGGCAGTGGACAGACAACGAGCGATTGAGCTTTCCCCTTGTTCGGCTTCCCCTGGAACTGACATCGCAGGAACCTGGCGGTTCCGGGGGCGTTCCATTGACGAAGAAGCGGCTCTTCTGGCTTGGCTTCGCAATCGCAGCCGTTATCGATATCAACAATTCGCTGAACTACTACTTCCCATCGGTCCCGGCGTTTCTCACTCCCGGATTCGGGCAGAGTTTCTATCTGCTTAACAACTACATCACGACGCCGCCATGGAACGCGATCGGGTGGACTCCGATATCGTTTTATCCGTTCGTCATCGGTATCGGCATGCTCATGCCGATGGACTTTCTCTTCTCGCTCTGGTTTTTCTTCGTCTTCTGGAAACTTGAGAGCGTCGCCATTACCGCCGGCGGCTGGAACTCCGATCCGCAGATGCCCTATGCGAACTATCAGTCATTCGGCGCTTATCTGCTCTTCTTCGTGGCAACGATCTGGCTTGGCCGGGGATATCTCAAACAGGTCTGGCTCTGCGCAATCGGAAAGTCATCTGAGCTGGACGACCGCGATGAGCCGCTTCGATACAGAACAGCTCTGATCGGGATTGCATGCGGTCTCACGGCATTGATCGGCTTCGCGATCTACCTGGGCCTGGCCTGGTGGCTGGCGATCGTCTTCTTCTTGATCTATTTGAGCCTGGCCGTCGCCATCACGCGAATGCGAGCCGAGCTTGGAACACCGATCCACGACCTGCACTATACCGGCCCGGACAGCCTTCTCTCTTCGATGCTGGGAACGAACTCGCTGTCGAAATCGGATATGGGCGTGTTCAGCATCTTCTTCTGGTTCAACCGGGCTTACCGATGCCAACCCATGCCGATCCAGCTTGAAGCGTTCAAGATGGCAGAGATGACCGGCAAGACAGAGATGCGCCGGTGGTTTTATGCTCTGCTGCTGGCAGGCGTGGTGGGCACACTGAGCGGGTTCTGGGCGCTGCTGCACCTTACTTACCAATTCGGCGCAATCGCCAAAGCGAACTCGCCGGCGATGCTGGCATTCGGAGTCGAACCATGGAACCGTCTCAGCGGCTGGATCGTATCTCCCAAGCCACCGCAGCACCAGGTGGCTTGGGCGAGCATTGTCGGCTTTCTCTTCGCGGCCTTCCTGCAGATGATGCGAGTGCGTTTCGGCTGGTGGCCCTTCCATCCGCTTGCCTTCGCCGTGTCATCGTCCTTCGAGATCCAGCTCGTCTGGATGCCGATATTCGTAGCCTGGGTCATCAAAGGCGCTCTGCTGCGTTACGGCGGAGTGCGCACCTACCAGAACGCATTGCCGTTCTTCTACGGCCTGATCCTGGGGCAGTTCGTCGAGGGAAGCATCCTCAACATCTGGGGCATCGCCACAGGCACGCCCACGTATCAATTCTGGCAGTAAGCCCACCACACGGCACCCGTTTAGGACCCACCCCATCCCCTCCTGTGGGAGCAGGTACAGAGACATGCTCCCACAGGAGGGCGCGTTCTCGATATCGCAAGGCTGCATTTTCTTGACCTAACGTCAAGAATGCAAACGTGATGTAAACCGAGGCGCGCCTTCCCTTCGGGAAGGGCGCAAGGAGGGGTCCTAACAAGCGAACGCTGGTATAATTCTGGCGAGGACCACACCCTATGTCATCAATGTCTGCACCGCGCTATACGCCTGAACAGTACCTGAATATGGAACGCCGGGCAGAGACAAAGAGCGAATACTACCATGGCGAGATCTTCGCCATGGCGGGCGCGTCGTGGAATCATAATGTGCTGGTATCAAATATCAACAGCATCTGTAATCAACAAATGCAGGGAAGGCCATGCCAGGCCGTTACCAGCGATCTTCGCGTTCAGACCGGCGCAGTATACTATTACCCCGACGTAGTGGCCCTCTGCGGCGATCCCGATTTTGCCGACACTCACGCGGACAGCTTGCTCAATCCGATGGTGATCGTCGAAGTGCTCTCTCCCTCTACGGAAGCCTACGATCGCGGACTGAAATTCGTCGAATATCGGCGTATCGAATCACTTCAACAATATGTGCTGGTATCTCAGGATACGATGCGCGTAGAAGTATACGACCGCCAGAATGATATTCACTGGCTGCTTCAGGAGCTTAACCAGCCCAGCGATATTCTGCATCTCGAATCAGTAGGATGCGTCATATCGCTGGCTGATATTTACCGGAATGTTAGGATCGGAGAGTAAGGGCGCCCCGGTATCCGGAAGCAAGCACCGTTTAGGCCCCATCCCATCCCCGGGGGTGCCCTCTGGGCGAGGAGGGCGCGTCCCGATTTACATTGCGTCTCGCTTCTTAGCGCATGGTCAAGAGAATGCAGCCGTTCGCGAAGGCCAACGCCCCTTCCCTTCGGGGAGGACGCAAGGAGGGGTCTTAACGGGCAAGCGCCTGCGTCTCCCCTACCGCCGCGCCACCGTCGGATCCTTCTCCCTCGGCAGGTTGTACCAGGCCGCATCGCACGCAGCGAAATCATCCTCGTCGAGCACAAGCTCCACGCCTTTGAGACTATCCTTTAGCTGCTCAGGTTTACTCGCTCCGAGGATGGCGCTCGTGATGCCGGGGCGGCTGAGTGTCCAGGCAAGGGCAACGTGGGTGAGGCTCTTGCCGCGATCGTCGAAGAAGGTTTTCAGGCGATCGACCTCCTCGAACACGGCGTCATGCCAGTAGCGCTTCTGGTAGAGCGAGCCGGCGTGCTGCAGGCCGAAGCGCGTGCCTGCCTCGACTTCCTGCTGCTTCTTATAGCGCCCGGTAAGCATTCCTCCGGCCAGTGGATTGTAGGCGATGATGCCGACGCCCTTTGCCTGGCACAATGGCACGATCTCGTCCTCGATCATGCGGAACAGGATGTTGTAGCGGGGCTGGACGCAGTCGAAGCGGGAGATATCGTGCTTGTCGCTGGTCCAGAGGGCATCGGCCAGCTGCCATGCCGGAAAGTTCGAGCAGCCGACATAGCGCACCTTGCCGGACTGCACCAGCGAATCGAGCGCCTTGAGGGTCTCGTCGATGGGCGTCTCGGGATCGGGCGCATGGACCTGGTAGAGGTCGATGTAATCGGTCTTGAGCCGGACAAGACTGTCTTCCACTGCCTTCAGGATGTGCTTGCGGCTGAGGCCTTCGTCGTTCGGTCGCGCCCCCATGCGTCCGCGGCATTTTGTCGCAAGGATGATATCCTCACGGTTCTTGCGCTCTTCCAGCCACCGTCCCACAAACTCTTCCGTACGCCCCACCCGCTCTTCACCGCCGCCGAGCGGATAGACATCGGCCGTGTCGAAAAACGTGACGCCGCCTTCGACGGCTGTATCCATAATGGCGAACGATGTCTCAAGGTCGGCCTGGTTGCCGAACGTCATCGTTCCCAGGCAGATTTCCGTGACTTTCAGGCCTGTTCGGCCAAGTTTCTTTGTCTTCATAGTAAATTACGCAAGCAAACCCGTTGGCTTTATCCAGGGGAGGAATTGCGTCGGTTATTCTCATAACCGATATTATTACCTTGCGAACACCCTTTCGTTTTTGATATAATTATCACGGTTGTAAGGCACAAAAGCATCTGCCAGATACGGTTTCAAAACAACCACCTTCACAAGTGAAACTATGCGGTTCCGGCAACTCAAGCGTCTATGCCGGGTAAAAGTTTCAGACGTTTCGGTTTCACCTTCGGGTGAAAGGGTTGTGACTCAATGCGCCCAGGTTTCGGCCAAGAAGCATTTTGAGTACGGCGCATCTGTAAGTTGCGCTAATGTCGCATCCGATTTCGGATAGTGGCAAAGCTCCCGAGCTTTAGCCGGGAGTTACTTACATTTCAAACACCAGCTTTCCGAATTGTTCAGACTGCTCCATCTTCGTAAACGCTTCTTGAGCCCGGTCAAGAGGAATGACATCATCGATAACGGGCACGATCTTATGCTCGCCCACGAACTTGATCATGTTCGCAAAGTCCTCCGGGCTGCCCATGGTCGTTCCCTGAACCGTCAACTGCTTCCAGTAGACGCGGCGTCCGATAAAATCGGGGACATTTCCGAGGGTCATACCGAAGAAGACGATGCGGCCTCCCGGCGCGGCGGCGTCGGTAATGTCATTGAAGGCTGCGCCGCCGGCGCTGTCGATGATCAGGTCGAACGGACCTCCTGCGAGTTCCTGCGCCCGCTTCACCCAGCCTTCCGAACGATAGTTGATGCCCCCATCCGCGCCCAGTTCGGCGGCTCGGGCAAGCTTATCTTCGGAGCTGGACGTCACAAAGACGTGTGCGCCTATCGCTTTGGCGTACTGCAGGGCAAACGACGCCGCTCCCCCTCCGATACCGGTAACAAGAACCCGTTCTCCTGCCTGCGCCTTGCCCTGTGTGGTAACGGCGCGAAAGGCCGTGAGACCGGCAAGCGGCAGCGCTGCGGCCTCAATCATGGTAAGATGCTCCGGCTTCGCGGCCAGGTTGACCGTGGGGATTCGCACATACTCGGCAAACGTCCCATCGTCGGGCATGCCCAGAATGGTAAACGTGTCCGGATTCTGCGCGCGAGGGTTGTCTCCCCATCCCAGGCTCGGATTGATGATGACTTCGCGGCCTACCCAGTGCTCGTCGTCAAAGGCGCCGGTCGAGGCGACGATCCCCGCGCCATCGGAGCCGAGCACCACCGGATACTTCAGCTGCGCATACCGGCCCTGCCAGATGAAGACATCGCGACGATTAAGCGCGGCCGCGCTCAACTTTACGACAGCGTTGCCGGGATTTGTCTGTGGGATCGGAAGATCCTCGATGGCGAGGCGGCCTGCTTCTTGCGCTACGATTGCTCTCATTTAAGATATGAACTCCTTGATCACCTGGGCTTCGTCTAAACTGAGACGGAACTCTCCGGCTCCGATTACGCCGACAACCTGATCCGGCCGACGAACGCCGACGATGGCGGCGGTTACGGCGGGATTGGAGAGCGTCCACGCAATGGCGACTTCGCCCGCGGTGCGGCCATGCCGCTCGCCGATTTTCCGGAGAAGATCTGCGATCTCCAGGTTGCGGCTCAGGTTTGGCTCCTTGAAGTATTCGCTGTTGCGCCGCCAGTCGTCGTTACCGAACCCGGCGACCCTCTCTTTGGTCATCTTGCCGCTCAACAGGCCGGCCTGCATGGGGGAGTAGACGATCACGCCGATATTCTGCTCAAGCGCATAGGGCAGGATATCATGCTCTACATCGCGCCGAAGCAGCGAATAAGGGGGCTGCAGCGACGTGATCGGCGCAATCTCCTGGGCACGCTTCATCTGCGAAACACTGAAGTTGGAGACGCCGATCCAGCGGACTTTGCCCTCCTCCCGCAGACGGGCCATTTCGGTCCATCCCTCTTCGATATCCTCATCGGGATTGGGCCAGTGGATCTGATAGAGGTCTATGACGTCCACCTGAAGCCGCTTCAGGCTGTTCTCGCACTCCTCGCGAATGGAAGACGCCTTGAGGGAGCTGTAGAGCTTGCCGTCTTCAGACCAGCGGCGCGTCGCCTTGGTAAAAATATAGGGCTTGTCGATTCGTTCCTTGAGCGCGCGGCCGACGACTTCCTCGGAATGTCCAAGTCCATACGCAGCGGCGGTATCGATCCAGTTAATACCGGCATCGAGGGCGGCATGGATTGCTCCGGCGGAATCCTGATCGTCCTGCTCGCCCCAGCCAAACTGCCAATCACCGCCGCCGATCGCCCAGGCTCCGACGCCGATCGAGGTTATATTGAGGTCACTATTTCCAAGCTGACGGGTATGCATAGAGAAGATGCTCCTTAAGACCGTTGGGAATGCCCAGACGTAGTACCCATTATTCTGGCACGGCCATGAGTGGATCAAGGCGATGCGCTGCGAAACAATGGAGGCATTGCAACAGCTCAAGCAAATGCGCAGTCTGTTTACGCAACCTAATTGATAAAATATATTTTCATATAGTTTTATCAATTAGGCAAATCAGGCAGATGATTGAAAATTTGTTTTACCATACACACAAAGATTACTTGACAGGTTTGTGAGTAAGTCTTATAATGATGTCAACAAGAACGCAGGAAGTCACCGGTTATAAGTTTCAGATTAACCAGATCATCCCGGTATGCATCTGGCTATAAAACACCTGCCTTGTTAACGTTTGGTGTGGATAGAGGAGAATAAATTCATATGTTTTTATAGCTACTATAGCTTTATAAATTCAAACCACATACTTAGTTAGCTTTTCCCTTTACCATTGTTCTCATTACATTTACAGGAGATCACTCAAATGCGAAACATGATGCCAATTTCAAACAAAAAAGGATTTACTCTTATTGAATTACTCGTTGTTATAGCTATAATAGCGATTCTCGCCGCAATCCTCTTCCCGGTCTTCGCCAAAGTGCGCGCTCAAGCCCGAAAGATCTCCTGCCTGTCCAACGCCAAGCAGATCGGCCTTGGTGTGATGCAGTATGTTCAGGATAACGATGAAACCTTTCCCTATTCCGACTGGTTCAACAACCGTGGCTGCACACTCGGCGCGCCGGGCTGCGGCAAGTTCCGCAGCAACGGCATCTTTACTTATGCCGACGGCATCTATCCCTATGTAAAGAGCATGGCGGCGTATACATGCCCGAACCACCCCAAAGATGCTCTGGGCTATGGATTGAATACATTCCTGACACCCGTATCCAACCCCAGCGCCATTCCCGGCCAGGGCTTCAACTACAAATACATCGCCACACTCGCTCAGGTCAATGAACCCGCCAATCGAATTATGATCGGAGAGCTTGCCTGGAGCGATGCCGCAGGCGATGCCGGTCCATGGTATACGACCATCTACCAGGATAACTATCAGTCCGTTTCGGCCGCACAGAATGGCTCAAACAACTATGTCTTCTGCGATGGTCACGCAAAATCCATGAAGGTTAAGGCAACGATCTTCCCGCACTTCCTGTGGAACGCGGTGGACGACTGGAACCTGCAGGGTGACGGAACTTCCATGGTAGCCATCCCTAACGGAACGCTGTCCTATGCCGGCAACGAAGCGGCTGCTCAGGCTCTCTACACCAATATCTACGATCCCAAGAACACCGATCTTTAGGAGAAAATCTCGCAGGCGGTTATACGACCCGCAAGTGCCCCAAGAGGCAGGCGGTTGCCTGGCTGGCGGTTGAAACCGCGCCTAGAGAGTACACATGTCCGCCTTCGCGGACTAGGAATTGGACCAAAGGTCCACTCTGAGTGTCCGAAGGGACACATGTGTACTCTCTAGCCCGTGGTTTCAACCGCTAGGGCAAGCGGCCGCCAGGGCTGGCGATGGACGGTTTACAGGAGCATAGTCATGAAAATGGATCTGAATAATATGAACAAGCCGCAGAAGGCGTTGATGGGGGTTGGCGCAGTCGCCGTAATCCTTGGCCTGGGCGGACGACTGTTGGCACAGGCTATCGACGTCATTGCGCCGGATACGACTCCGGGCTACTACGCGCTTACCGTGAATCCGTCGCCCGATGCTCCCGCCGATCAGCAGGCAGCTAACATGGCATTCGGCCTGGAACGAATGAGCATCAGCACGGATCACACCTTCCGCTTCGGAGTCCTGCGTGGAACCTGGACTCATTCGGGCAATAAAATCTCGCTCACCCCAAACACGACTGCCGCTCCGTTCCCAACCACGACGATGGCGGAAACTCTTACGGTCATGACCAGGCCGATTGACCTGACCATAAGCGCGGACGGCAAGACATTGAAGGCCGACAATGCAGCCAAAGGTCCGATATCTTTCTCAAAGACATCGGAAGCTATACGCTAGACGGGCTAACCAACGCGAAAGCTATACGCTAGACGGCCCAACCACCTCGATCGCCTCCTCCAGCAAAATATTACTGGAGGATGCCCCGATCATGACGCGCACTGCGCCCGGCTCTACTTCGAAGGCATGCGCGGCTGTATTCCAGTAAGCAAGCTGCGATGCCTCCAGGATCATGGTGACGGCCTTCGTCTCGCCGGGCGCAATCATCACGCGCTGAAAATCCTTCAGTTCCCGTACCGGCCGCTCCACAGCCGAGCTTAAGTGCTGCACATACAACTGCGCCACTTCCTCTCCTGCGCGACAACCCGTATTTGTGATATCGACATTGAAGATAACCGCGCCGTCCGCCTGAACGGTTTTGCCGTTTGTGCGCAGGTTGGAATAAGCGAACGTGGTGTAGCTAAGCCCGTGTCCGAACGGATAGAGCGGTTCCTCTTGCGAATAGAGGTATGTCCGGCCATGGCGGATATTGTAATCCATGATCGGAAGGACCTGATCGAGCGACTTCGGCCATGTCTGAACAAGACGCCCCGCAGGGTTGTAGTCGCCAAACAACACATCGGCGAGCGCGTTTCCAAACTCCTGGCTGTTATGTGTCGTCTGGACTATCGACGGCACATTCTCTTGCGTCCAGTTGATTGCGTACGGGAATGAGGAGACGAGCACGACGACCGTGCGCGGATTTGCCGCGTGAATCGCACGGATCAACGCTTCATCGTTCAGGAGCAGTGTCTCGCGATCCACCGCCTCTTTGCCGTATTCGGGCTTTGCAACCTTTGCCCATCCGGCATGGCCGGTCGGGTGATTGCCGACAACGACGATGGCGGCATCGGCCTCCTGCGCGGCTGCGACAGCGGCTGCAATATCGGTTCCGTCCTCGTACCGCACGCCGGCCGTGGCGGCAACCTTCTCGGCAATTCCCTCGCGCGCAGTAACGGCATACGGCGGCGAGCCGCTGTACCAGTCCAGCAGGACCTCATCGGCGCGCTGACCGATCAAAGCCAGTGACGAGATGTCGGTGCGATCCAGTGGCAGCAGACCGTCATTCTTCAACAGAACGATCGATTTCCTGGTCACTTCCAGCGCTATTTCCCGATGCTTTTCGGAGAGCCAGGGCTCCGGCTCTCCAGCTGCGCCGATCGAGGCGTAGGGAACGGCATCCGGTGGATCGAGCAGACCGAGCCGGATCATGACACGGAGGTTGCCGCGGATGGCCGCGTCCACATCGTCCTCCGTAAGCAGCCCATTCTCCAGTGCAGCCTTTGTCGGCTCCCGGTAGTCATCCAGAAACTGACCGATCCCGGCCTTTACCACGGCAGCGCAGGCATGCTCAAAATCCGGGAATGCCTTGTGGTGGGTCACCAGCAGTTTCATCGCGCCGCCGTCGGTGCAGATGATGCCGTCCTGGCCCCATTCCTTCAGCGTAATTTCCTTGAGCATCGGATGCACGGCGCAAGGGATACCGTTGTAAGAGTTGTATGCGGCCATATAGGCCCGTGAACCCGCTTCAACGCCCCTCAAGAACGGCACGGAGTAATACTCGCGAAAGAGGCGCTCGTCGAAATCCGACGAAGAATTCTCGCGGCCGTTCTCATTGCTGTTGGCAAGGAAGTGCTTCATCAGAGACGCGGACTGCCAGTACTTCGGATGATCTCCTTGCAACCCCTTCACAAAGGCGGCGGTCATAGCGCCATTGAAAAACGGATCCTCTCCATAGCACTCTTCAGTGCGCCCCCAGCGAGGATCACGTCCCAGATCCGCATTTGGCGCCCGCACCACAAGTCCGCCACGCCCATACTGCTCGCTCTGAACGAGATATCGAGCTTCGTAACCTTCAACTGCCGCGGCGCGGCCCACACACTCAGGATCCCAGGTCTGCCCAAGACCGATCGCCTGCGGGAATGTCGTCGTAGGGATCGGCTCTTTGCCGCCCCATCCACCCGGCTCGCCCATGGCAACGCCATGCAGCCCCTCGATATGACCGCTTCCCACAATTCCAAGCCGAGGAACACTCGGGTTGGTGCTCAGGCACACAACCTTCTCATCGAGAGTCATCAAGGACAGGATGTTGTCGATCTTCTCCTCAAGCGGCAAGTTCGGATCTTGAAACGGATACGGATATGGGGCGTCTTCAGGGTTCATGGTATCAGGGCCTCGTGGAAAGCATTCGGCCCAAATCAGCTGTGACGCCGGACAATCGAATCGACGCCGTTGAATGGACACGCAGGGCCATTATACATGTCCGGCGGCCATCAGGCAATATGAATTAACGATAATTTTTAGCTAAGGGCTTCTGCAGACTGAAGCCGTTTCCGTCTGTTCCAAAGAGGCGAGGCGAGGTAAAGCAGCCACGCCAGAATTCCAAGGCAGGTTAAGCCTTCCGATTCCTCCCAGGCTGGAGCAATGTACTGCAGTCTCAAAGTGTGTTGGCCGGCCAGCATAGGAATAGCGCGCAGGGTGTAATCCGCCGGATAAACGCGAAACTCCCTCTGGAAGTTGCTGGTGTACTCGGAAACGGTCCAGTACTGGCTGTATGGATCGGTAACGAGGAGAATTGCCGGCCGCTTCAGGTCGGCCTCGATATCGAGGTAGTCGGTGTCCTGGTGAGTGATGGAAACGCTGCCTGCATTGCCGCTCCCTGTTTCAGGCTTTATACCGGGGTCACTCTCCAGGATCACAGTCTGAGCGGGATCAAAACCGGGCGACGACATCGCGGCGAAAATGTCTTCACGTCCGGTCTTAACCACATATTTATCGACCAGCAGGACATGTGGCAGCGGCGGAGGACCAGATACGCGAACCAGTGACTGGTGCCCCCCTGGATCGATCCACCGAAGCCTCAGCAGGCGCAGCAAAGGAACGGGCTGCACGGGCTTGTAGCTCATAATTGCATCGAAATCAGCGGGATTTCTTCCCTGAGTAAATGTGAGGAACTCAGCATAGCGCCGCATCTGGAATGAATCGTAGCCTGTGATATTGGACGTCCCCATCGCCGTCACAACATTGGGATTTTCGTTGATGATTACCCGGTCATCTCCGGCTTTCCGCATAACATCCGCGGCGAACTGCGGAGACAGCATGTCCCGGACGTCAAAACTCGGCCGGTAAGAGACCGCAAACAGGAAACACTCAGCCGCAGCGAGACCAGCTATAGCAATCCCCCACCGCCGATCCCTCATTGCGTAACGAAACAGCATGGCTGTAACGGCAAGAAGCAGCCCAGCCATAGCCAACTCCTTTGCCGTGCATCGCGCCGCATCCATGATGTAGGCCGGATCGTCAGCATCCGCAAGTGATATACAGGTTTCCCCGGAAACGGTCAGATCATGGATATAATTCCCCCAGGCTCCCGCCGTGCCGTGCCCTCCCGATTCCGTTACGCCCCATGCAGCCACCAGCAGGATGGCGGCACAGCCCCCCGCAGATGCAATGGCTGCAATCGCACGGCTCCTCCCCTTCATGATAGCGTCAAGGCCCATTGCGGCCAGCAGGCAGATGAACATCACTGCAAGAAACGCAAATTTAGACATTCCCCGAAGCATTCGAAAGCCGGGAACATGATAGTACAGGAAGGAGAATATCGGGGTATAGCCTCCGAGCGCGAGAAGCAGGAGGAACCCGACCATCACGACTGCCGTACGCCGTCCCGGCGCCAGCCCGCAGAATGCGCCGTAAAACGCCAGCGCCACCCCTGTGATTCCAACGAAGAGGCTCGATTCCCACATGTACCATCGGCCGAAATAGAAGAAACTGTGGCGATCGCCCATCAACCCCGGAATGCCGCCGGTAAGCAGGTTCGCCGGTGGGAGGGAGAATGTCTGGGCGAAACCGAAGCTTGCGCCTGATCCGCTGCGAATACTCTCACCGGCCTGAATAAAGGCCGGAATAAACTGTACCGCGCTGATCGCCAGAGCCCACGCGCAGGCAATAGCGCATGCTGCAAACTTTCTCCCCCTGTTATCGGTGCGCGCCAGTCGGAGCGCCGTATATAACAGCAGCCCGATGAGGCTGAAAAATGTGTACTGCGGCTGCCCGGCATACAACTGCATGGACAGCGCAAAGACACCCAATAGAACCCCACGACGATAAGCTCCCTCCACAATGATCAGATCGATGGCGAGAAAGAGCAATGGAGCCCAGGTCATAGTCGTGACATTGTTGATCTGCCCGCCATAAATGTGGAGATAAAACGGCCCGCTAAACATGAACATGACACCTGCCATCAGAGACGCCATGAATGTTAGACCGCGTGATCGCACCCACAAGAAAAGAAACCATCCTGCCAGGAACGTATGGAGCGCGAGGGTAACATTAATAGCCCTGTTCACGGACAAAAACGTGCCCAGCCATTCCAGCGGATAAAGGAACGGCACTTGAGACTGTGTGAAGAAAGGCATCCCGGAGAACATATAGGGATTCCACAGCGGCAGATGGAGATGCCTCAGCTCTGCATGCCCGACGATCCTCCCCGCCAGTTCTCCCTTCCAGATATCGGTCCCCTTACAGGATAGGACACGATTGGCCGACAGAAGAACATTGCCGAAAAGCGTAAGAGTCAAGACCGCATAGAACAAGCATGCGACAAGGCTGGGCTGCGAACATGCCCATCGGGCAATCGCGACCAGCGGATTGGTCAATCTTGACGACGGCGTATTGCGGACAGATGGCAATGCCATGGAATAAAGAATCTTTTTCGCGTCCCGGATTAAATGCCTATCAACCATTATAACAGGATTGTAAGCGTGCAGGCAGGTGCGCGTCTTCTCCGTATGGCTGCCGCAAAGAAATCGGCTTTATTATTGATGATCGGTTATAATGGCTAATAGTGATCAAGACGTTGACAGATGTGAGCAAGTCACGGATTCTGAGACAGGCGATATTCATAATCGGCCTGTTCCATGTCATCATTCAGCTGTATTTCTGGTATCCGGCATGCCTTAACGATCATACCAAGCGCGATTGGTTCATTTACTACGCAGCCGCCGTAAAAATCTCGCAACACGCATCGCCGTACGTCAAATCACCGGTTTATACGGCGCATCAAACGCCGCGAATTTATCTTTACTCTCCTGCATTTGCACTATTGCTTGTGCCTTTGTCCGCGCTTTCACCGCTTAGGTTCGCTCAAGTCTGGTATGCTTTGATCCTGGCGGCGTACTGGGTATTCTGCGGGGCTCTCGCAAAACTCAGTGCCCGGTCCCAGATCCATGTGGAAGCCGTGCTGGCATGGGGTCTCGCGCTTGCGTATACCCCCGGCGTTTATACATCTATGGCGATGGGGCAGGCCGATGCGCTCGTCTGGGCAATGTTCGGCTTGGGGGTAACCTGGAAGCAGCAGTTCTGGCTGGGGCTTTGCGCGCATATAAAACCCTATTACGCCTGGCCTCTGGCCGTTTACGGCATCAGAGCCGAGTACAAGCAGCTGTTGACTGCGCTCACGGTCATGGCGCTTGGTTTTCTAGCTGCCCTTGCCGTTTGCGGGCCGGGGGTCTTTAAGGATTGGTACACGACAGCTTATCTGGTGGGGTCTCAGGGCACATTCAACAGCGACAACATCTCGCTGAGTTTTGCCGGTATTCGAGCCGCCCGGTTATGCGGATGGAGCAGTGGACCGGGCGCTATGCCCGAAATGGCACGGATTTATCTGGCTGTGATGTCTGTGATGGCGCCTGTTGCCGCGGCAATTCTGTCACGGCCGCTCTCTGTTCGCAGGGCGGCTATCGTGACATTGATAGCCGCCCTCTTATTCGCGCCAATATGCTGGACGGCCTATCTGGCTGTCAGCCTCCTTCTAGTTGGTGACGGCATCGGCGCAGCTCTGGCAAAGCAGAACAACATTCCGCCAAACAAGAAGACGATAGCCCCATGCGCCGCGATTCCCGGGATACAATGAACTGTATCCCATAACAGGAAGCTGCTTCCAAGCGACACAGATCCGCATCACAGATCGATCACCCACTATGCCGAAATCATTGAAATCTCCCCCATCTGTCGCGTCTAAGACAGGCGATGCCGGGACAGACCTCACCGTAGCCCAAGCGCACATGCTATTTGTCGTAATGCTGGTGTCGTTGTTTGCCCTGGCAATTGCCCTGGCGCCTCTCCTTTACCGAATGCCGGAGAAGTACTATGGATGGTCCGGCGTTTGCCAAAGTGGACTGGCGCAATGGCGGCATCTATTCGGTATTGGAGCATCTACCATCTCCGTGCCCGAATTCGCGTCGGAGATGCTCAATCTGATTGTTCTACTATGGGTTGCGTTTACGGCGTGCTTGCTTGCAGCGCGTAAGGCCTGCAGCAGCAAGCCCAGGTGGCTGCTGCCAAGCATCGGGATATTGCTGACTGTTCTCGCAGTATTTGTGCCGCCGGCTCTGTCCGGCGATATCTATGCCTATCTTGGTTATGGCCGGATGCACGGTATCTACGGTGTAAATCCTTACTACCATGGCATTTCAGCGCTCGTTAACCATAACGATCCGGAAATTCGGCTCGTCATGGAGAAGCACTACTATACGGATCCTCTCTATTGGACAGGGCCGACTTACTATGGTCCCCTCTGGACCCTGATCTGCTCAGCCATAGCAAAGATCCTGCAAAACGCTCCATTATGGGCGCCGATCATGGGCCTGAAGCTTCTTCAGGGCGCCGGCGTGCTGATTATGGCGTCTGCAGCAGGTAAGATTGCCGGACGCCTTAACCCTGCCTGGGAAACTACCGCCATTCTCGCAGTCGCGTTGAACCCGATGGTGCTGATGGAAGGTCCGGGCATGGGGCATCTCGATATGCTTACCATGGCCTTCTTCATGCTTAGCCTTGATGCGTATTTGGGCGGGCGTCATGGGCGAGCGGGCGTATTCATCGGCATAGCGACAGCGATAAAGTTGTTTCCGATCGCCATGGGGATTTGGATTGCGGCGCGTCTCGGTTTCCGGGATCGCTCCTTAGCCGGTTTCATTCGTTTCAGCGCCGGATGTGTCATCCCCATTGTTTTGTCGTATGCCGTATTTTGGCATGGTCTTCGAACCTTTGCGTCCCTTGGTCATGGCGTAGGCGCCTACATGCACTCGCCGCTGCCGTCATTGACCCTCTATGCCCTCTTATCGATCTGGGTGTTGATGAGAAAGGAGCCTGATACGCTTCTCAGGGCATGGCCTCCATTCGCCGTCGTACTGGCGCTCTGGAATCCAGCGGTAAGTTTCCCGTGGTATCTCACGTGGGCTCTCGCTCCGGTTTTTGCAATTTGGGACCGGCGGCAAGGGTATTTCATAATTATCGTATTTGCAGCCTTGGTCCTGCTGACACTGTGCGCATACAGGCCGGCGCTCCCATTTGCCGGAGCCACGCAGTAAGAAAATGGTTACCCAGCACATTGTATGACATCCCTATTAGCTAATAATACTGTCGGGGGAAGTCAAGAAAAACCGTCGGCAAGCCGGATGGCTTATATCGATGCCCTGCGCGGCGCGGCATGCGTGTGGGTAATGCTTCATCACGTGTTCACCGTCGGCAGCATGGCGAATTCCAGCACGCCAAAGCTCGTTGCCTACACGTACGTGCTGGGATATCTTGGGGTAAACCTCTTCCTTGTTCTCTCAGGGTTCTGTCTCTTCTATCCTCTAACCCGCAAGAATACCGTTGCAGACATCCAGATAAAGACCGCGCTCTTCTTTCGCCGCCGCGCCCGGCGGATCTTGCCGCCATACTATGCTGCCCTTATCCTTTGCGGCCTCTTAGGCTTGATACCGTACGCGCAAGCCACGATTCCGACAGCGCGTGGATGGCTCGACGTCCTTGTCCATGCCCTAATGGCGCAGAACCTGTTCGCCCAATACTTCGATACGATTGATCCGGTCTCCTGGTCACTGGCCCTTGAGTGGCAGCTCTATCTGATTTTCCCGCTTCTTGTGCTGCTGGCAAGGCGATTTGGCCTGATCCGGGCGCTTATCGGAACGCTGCTCATATCTCTTGCGTGGAAAACATTGGCCCTCCAAGTAGTGGGCATCCATCCCGCATGGGGCATTGCAGGCACATGGTACTACGCCCTGCCCGGCCGATGCTTTGAGTTTGCCGCGGGAATGATGGCCGCCGATTTCGTCGCGCGGCCAAGGTCTCGTCAATCCGATATCGCTTCTCTCATTATGGTGCTGGCCCTCGGCCCTGCGCTGTGGTATTCGAGCAACATAGGCCGGTTCGGCATCTATAACGATCAGCTTTGGGGACTGGTGTTTGCGGCCATGATCGTTCGATTAGGAGCTGCGCCCAACCACGTATTTCAAAGTGGAGGAGCGCTTTCGATCTTCAGCTGGCTTGGGGTGAGGTCGTATAGTATCTATCTTGTGCATCTGCCGGTCTGGTGCCTGGTTGTGCCGAAGCTTGCCGGAATGCACTATCTGGTACTGACCGGCGCCATGTTCTTGTTTGCGCTCCCGCCGGCAATCCTCTTCTTCAACGTCTTTGAACGCTTCACGCTAAAACGCCCTGCCGATGCGTGATATCATCGGAGTTATGGAGCCGGAGTGGAAACGATACGGAACAGCGAGCGCACAGGTGGGTCCCAGCCTGTGAGCGGCGTGGTGGCGATGACCTTTGTGGGAAGCTTGCCATGGCTGAATTGGCGGCCGCGCGCAAGCGAGTAGTCTTCGTCGGCGATGTAGTCGATATGAGCATCGCGAAGATACTCGTCGAATCGGTGCGCCTTCCAATACGGCACGGCGGCATGGTTCACGAGGCCGTCGAGGTTGATGATCTCACGATCGCTGAAGTAGGCCGGAATGCCCGTATTAAAGCAGCCGATCCGCGCTCCTGCCGGCGCATGCGCGTACAAACCTGCCCCATGGCGATAGACATCCCGCTGCCAGGGATAGCTTGCCTTCAGGATCGTTCCCCTGAAAATGGGAGCGAGGATAAAAAGGACGGTAACGGTCCATACGATCTTTGCCGTCTTCGGTGATGAGGCGGACGTCACCGTCATCACAAGCATCAAAAACATTGTCGCGTAGAGGGCCAGGGCAGTTTCGGCAAGATGCCAGATCTGAAGCTGCTTCACGTAGAGGCCGTAGAGCACGCCCACCACAAGAAGCAATCCCCATACCGGGATTAACAGGCCCGTCGCGCTCCGCCAGGCAGGATGCGCCTTTGCGCTTCGGCTGCCAAGCACAATAATAGCCAGGCAGACGAGGAAGACTATCGGTTCCTGTGTCTCCGGGGACGCGCCGCCCAACCCGACCGCCGGCTGCAACAACCAACTGCCGATTGTAAATCCAAGCGCGCCAAGCAGCGGCGGCGTATTTGGGCCTCCGAACGGCAGGGCGGCCGCCCAGAGCGTCTTCATCTCCGAGCTATCCTGACGCAGAGTGCCGACACTGTGATAAGAATAGATCAGCCACGGCATCACCACCAAGATACAAACCACTCCCGCGATAATGACAGTTTTTAGCGCTGCCCCCAAATTGCGGCTTCCGTCACTGGCTCCGCCTGAACGCCACGCCCGGTACAGGACGTGCCCGAGAATCAGAACCGCCAGGAATACTTGATCAGTGCGGGAAAGGATGCATGCGCCGAGAGCCGCGCCGAGCGAAGCCGAGGCGCGCAGGGTGATCGGGGTATTCCGGTCGAGTATGGCAAGATACCCCAGGACGGTTGCAAGAACCATGGCCAGAAGCAGCGGGGCTTCCGTGCCAGTCAGCATGATCCGCAGGGCATAGGGGTTGAGGAGCCAGCCGCATGCGCCCAACCATGCAGCGCGGGCAGGAACATAGCGGCCTAATAGCTTAGCGAGCAGGAAAGCGGCTACCCCGTGCAGGGCAAGCGCCGTAAAAACAGCCGCCCGCACCAAACCTTCACGTGTGTGAAAGCAGCATGCCAGCGCGGACATCAGCGCCATCCACCCAGGATGGTAGCCATTCGTAGGGTTGATGCCGTCGAATGTTGAAATGCCTGTGGACGCGATATGCCGGGCGATCTGCAGATAATAGAAGCCGTCGTCGGCAATGTAGCCAAGAAGCCAGATGATCGGCTGCGCCGCAACCCCGATACAAAACAGCGCGTATACGAAAATGACCAGGGCAGAAGTGGCTGGGAGTCGGCGTTGTTCACCGGCAGTGTGAGAAGTTGTGCTCGTAGCGTTGGTCGTCATGCGTCACTCGGTCCCGCAATGGGCCTCTCTTCAATCAAACATACCACGGAAAGCCGAACCGAGTGGCGCTACGACGATCAAACGACCACATTCAGCGTAATCAGCCGGATAAGGACCGAATACCGGATAGGAACTGGTAGCTGGACCGCAGACAGTCGAACGGATCGCGGCGACAGGCATCCTGCTCGACGGCGTACCATTCTACACCGGCAGCGGCGCAGGCTGGCAGCAAGTGCTCCCAGTCCAGGTTTCCCTCGCCCACGGGCGCCATCACCGGTTCGCCGCCGGCAACCTCGCGGTCCTTAACGTGAATGACCGGGAGCCGCCCCGCGCAGCGTTCCACAATCCGCTGCGGGTTTGCTCCGGCGTGCGCGGCCCAGTAGACATCCAGCTCAAGGCACAGATCACCGCCTTCATCGATCAGGACATCGAAGAACGTGCGCGGCAGTCCATCCGCGAATTCGAACCGCTCGAATTCATGGGCATGGTTATGATATCCAAAGCGGATGCCACTTTCCTTCAGCTTCCCGATAACCGGGGCTGCATCGCGGGCAAAATCCGCATAGCCTTCCGCACCTCGTTCGTGATAGGAGCCTGGAATGCCGCCGATGGCGGTGAAGTCGCAGCCCAGTGTCCGGTGGAACTCGATCTCGCGATCCGTATCATTGGCGAGGCCTTCCCACGAACGGTGAGTCGCAATGCAGCGCAGCCCGTTGTCGTCGAGCAAGCGCCGCGCTTCGGCCGCGGAGACCTCCGGCGAATCGCCCCCCATTGCGCCGACAGCGGAGACCTGCACGGCCTCATATCCGATTGCCCGTATCCGGGCCAGCGTGTCCGCTAACTCCGCCGCAGTGCGGGTAAAGTCACGAACAGTATACATCTGAACGGCCAGTTGGCTTTTCATTTTTAGAACGTCCCGCCGAAGCTCAGGGCCTTGCCGCTTTCCTTCTCGCTGCCGTCCGAGGCGGCAATGCGCTCCTGAAGCTTGGCGTAGTAGACTTCTTCGTCGACAGGCAAGTTCACCCAGTCGTCGGTCCATGCAGACAGCAGCATGGCGTTGGCCAGTTCGACGCCGTTAATGCCTTCCGCCCCATTCGCCAGCAGAGGCGTGCCGTCGACAATGGCGCGTACGAAGTTTTTTGTGATGCCCTTGTGCTCCTCGCCTCCGGATGTCGGGATCTCGCATTTCCAGACTTCGGGCATGGCGAAACCATCCGGCGATTCGTTCAGGAACTTATCCACGGACTGTGTGGTGCGCCAGAAGGTCAGGCCCTGATTGTTGAGCACGAGTTTGCCGCGGTCGCCGGCGATCTCAAAGGATTGAGTCCCTGGAGCTTCGCCGGTTGTGGTAATGAAGACACCCGTCGCGCCGTTCTCATACTCCACATAGGCCGTTACGGAATCTTCCACCTCGATATTGTGGAACTTGCCGAAGCCACAGAATGCGCGGACACGCTTGGGCATGCCGCAGATCCACTGCCACAGGTCCAGGTTATGGGGGCACTGGTTTACGAGCACGCCGCCACCCTCGCCGGACCAGGTAGCGCGCCAGCTTCCGGAATCGTAGTAGCTCTGGGTGCGGAACCAGTCGGTGATGATATATTGCGTACGCCGGAGCTCGCCCAGTTCGCCGGATTCCACCAGCTGCTTCATCTTCTGGTGGGTGCCCCGTGTCCTCTGGTTGAACATGATGCCGAACACCTTGTCGCTCTTCGCGGCAGCTTCGTTCATCTCACGGACCTGTTTGGTGTAGACGCCCGCGGGCTTCTCCACCAAGACATTCAGCCCGTACTTGAGCGCCTCGATGGCGAGAGGAGGGTGAAAATAGTGCGGAGTGGACACGATGATCGCGTCGACTTTGCCTGAAGTCATCAGCGCTTCAGCATTGTCGAACCGCGCTACATCATCACCCCACTTTTGCTCCGCCCACGCAAGAACATCCGGCGCGACATCGCAGATCGCCGCCAGCTTAGCGCCCGGGACTTCGCCCGCCGTAAGATATCCGGCATGGAATCGCCCCATGCCGCCCAATCCGATGATTCCGATATTGACCACGTCGCCATCCTTTCACAGACCGAAAAACTCTGTGACCCCCAATTACAGCATCAGGACCACACGCCCCGCATTTTACCACGCGCAGTAGACGTAATAGTCACTTTTTCCGTTTAAAATGCAGTTTCTGGCGTGAATCTCGAAGGATAGTGATTTGCAGAACCGCGCATGCAATAAAAGCGGCAAATGTGATCGATTCAGCGATACGCCATCCGGGAGCGTAGTATTGCAGGTGGATCGCATGATGCCCCGCTCCTAGCGGAATACCACGGAGAGTGTAGTCGGCGGGCATCACGGTGTACCGGCTCTGGGAGCTGCCCGGGAGCGCCAAAGCCTGCCAGTTGCGGCTGTAGGAATCTGTGACGACCAGGACCACCGGGCGCGCCGCATCAGCCTGAATGTCCAGAAAGTCCGTCCCCGAGTCGGTGATAACCGCCTCGCCGGAAGCGATATTATTATCGGACATCGGGAAAGGATCCGGCCGCGTTTCCAGCACGACCTGGCGCTCCGGTTGAAACCCACCTGAACTCATTGTCGCAAACTCGGCATCGCGATGCGACTCTATGATGGCCTGCTCCGCCAGGAAGACATGGGGGAGCGAGCCGGGCACCGGAAAAATCCGCTTATCCGTTCGGTCCAATACACCCTGCAACCGCAGAAGGCGCAGCATGGGACCTGGATTGCGAACGTATTCCGTGGATACCGCCTCGTATTTGGATGGGTCCTGTCCCTGCGTGTATGCGATAAATTCCGCATATCTCTTTAGACGCACCGAATCGTAGCCGTCGACCGTGGAGACCCCCAGCGCCATGGCCAGGTTCGCATTGGGACGCAGCGCGATCCTGCCGCCGTCATGGCCGAGCCGTGAGGCCGTTTCAATAAGACTGTTTGGAATGAGATCGGTGATTTTGAAGCTCGTCCGGACGGAGAAGGCAAAGCAGAACATTTCGGCGGCGCAAGCGCCCGCAACCAGCCATCGACGTTCCGGCTTGCGCCAAGTGGCAAGCAGCAGCACTCCGGCGATGCCGAATGTGAAGCTCGCTTCTGCCAGGGCATGCACAGCGGATGAGACGTTTACTGTTGTGGCGCGCTCGACATCTTCTGCGGTGACTGCACCATGAGAATGCATATGCGCAATCTTAGCGCCGATTTTGGCGCGATGCTGGGGCGCATTCAACCAGGTCATCACTACAAGGCAGATAACACATCCCCCTCCTGCAAGGAGCGAGAGAGAGCGAACTGCCGCGGACCGTTTGCGCAGCGCATCCATTCCCATTCCCGCCAGCAGAGCAAGGAATATGGCGGCTTCGTAGATGAACTTGGATGTGCCCCGAATCATGCTAAATCCGGGCAGGTAATGGTAAAGGATCGAATAGAGTGTCGAAGATTTGCCGATTGCGAACACCAACATCAGACAGGTCATAAACACAATCGTTTTGCGCCCAATTGCCTTCGTCAATAAAGCTCCTGCGGCAGCCAGCAATGCCCCGAATACGCCGATAAAGATCGACGTTTCCCAGAGGTTCCATGGTCCCCAGTAACTTGAAGCATTCCCGCCGTAGAAGGAAGGCATTATGAGGGTAAGCAAACTGACCGGAGAAATCGAAAAGGACTGCGCATATGCCGCCGACATAGCTCCATGGCTTCTCGTGCTCTCCTGCGCCTGCAATGCCGCCGGAAGCAGCGAGACAGCGCCGATCGCAATCCCCAGGATGAAAGTAAGAGCCCCTGCTCCCAGAACGGCTCCCGGCTGCCGCGCTCGGCGGAGACTTGCCAGGGCATAGATGGCGAGAGCAATCAAGCTGAAAAGTGTGTATTGCGGCTGGCTCGCAAAGATCTGCATCGCCAGTGCAAAAACTCCCCAGCGGATCCCCGGCCCATAACGTCCCTCGATAAGCATGTCGACCGCCATAAACATGAGCGGAACCCATGACATGGCGGTGATATTGTTCAGGTGCCCCGCGTAGAGATGCAGCATGACGGGGCCGGAGAACATCAGCAGAATTCCGGAAGTGATCGCGCCGAGAAACGTCATACCACGGTGGCGAGCCCACAGGAACATCCAGAACCCGGTGAGAAAGATATGGATCGCCAGATTCAAGTTAATAGCGATGCCCACGGGAAAGAGGAGACCAAACCATTCAAACGGATACAGGAGAGGGACCTGGGACTTTGTGAAGCATGGCGTGCCGGACATTATCCAGGGAAGCCACATGGGAATATGTCCGTGCCGCATCTCAGGTCTCAGGAATATTCGACCGGCGACCTCCCCTTTCCACATATCCTGTCCCGCTTCCGATATCACCGAGCCTGGCGATATCAGCAGCGTATTGAAATAAGCAAGGGACAGGATCAACAGAATGACGGCTCCCGCGGCGATGGGATGAGCTGTCATCCACGCTCGAAGCAGCCGGAGAAAGTTTCGGCGAGGAGAAGATGTGCTGGATTGCATGGTTGGGATCACAAGCCCGCATTTTACCCTGTGGAGACGGTGGAATGCGGCGGTGGCCGGGACGCGCTGGCCGAAGGGTTGGGCATCTTTGTACAGCGATTGCACTACCCCGATTTGTTATTGTCAGTCTGGGGCAACGTAGTCAGGATAGTACAGGTAAATCTCCTGCTTTGGATAGTTGATGATCACGACAGCCGATCGCAGCGCTTCAATACCAACGTTGGCGTCAACACCGTCAATGTCCGGCCGGACGCCTATCCCGGCGATTGTCTTCCCTTCCACTCGCCTAGCATTCCTTATCGACTTGAGTTGAAAATGTATATCTGCCGCAGTCCATATCTTATGAGTATCGAAAGCAGTTGTCGCAGTCGCCGGGGTCAATGGATGCTGCCGGAGATTGCGTCTAAAGAAGGAATGGCCAATCCAGAGCATATTGCTGTTGCCTGTATCAAGGATCGCCCTGGCATCGAATCCCTCAAGAATTAACGGAATGGATAGCAGGCCGTACCATTTTTCATCCTGCATTATCCGCTGAAAGGGCAAGATGAGAGAATCAGGTGGAGGAGTGAAATGCTGCACTTTGGCCGGATCAGCATAGAGATACAGGTACTTATTCCTGGTATCGATTGCCAACACGGTATCGGCAAAGGCAGAGTTCCCAAGTGTCGTAGTCTCAGAAATCAGTGAGTGAGGCGGTAGCGGCGGCTTTGAATACTCATATGCCAGAGACGGCACATGCCTTAGAGTTACAGCCCCAATTTTTACTGTACTGAGGCTGTGAAATGAATATGTATCGCCGGGGCTGATCGAATGCAAGAGCTCGGTCTTTTCTGATGTCAATTTCAGACTGGCCGGCCAGATAACGGTGGCCGTACCTGTATCAACAAGACTGCGAACCTTGTGGCCGTTCAACACGACATCGACTGCTACTCCATCTTTATCTGCGTATAAGGGCACGATAGCATCGGGTTTCATGCCCAGATTAGAAATTACGGCCCGCTGCGAGGTATCCAGATGCGATTTATGCGCCAGCGTCTTTCGAAAAACCATCACCATCGTGACAATATCGACAGCCAGAAGCGATAGCAGAAAAATATGCAGTTTGCGGCTGCGAAGCAATAGAGACTTCACAGTGACAGCGCCTCGTCAACGATACGGGTTATACGAATCATGCGCTCCTGCGTAGGCACAAAATACATCGCTGATATCCACCAGAAGAATAGCGGAAACAGCAAGCAAGCTATGCTCAGCCCCACTCTATTCTGGACAGTCATTGATGTCCAGCCGGCCAGTTCAATTAGAAGCAGGATCAGCCACCCTACCGCGCACAGGATAGTCATGACAGTCCGCTGCATTTCGATGAACATATCGCAGCGGAAAGCTCCCCTCAGGACGCATTTGCCGTCTCGGGTCTCCAATCGTCCATAGTAGCCGAACATATCAAGACCGCCAAGAGAAATACCCTTCGCGTTCCTGTCATCCTTAATGCGAACGACGACCTTATTGCCCGACACAACCCAGAAAAAGCCTTTGCCTTGCGTTTCCGCAGCATGCTGAAGACGCTCTATGGTTTCGTCGAGCGTCCGGTCAGATGGAAACGATTGTCTCTTAATTCCAGAAAATATGCCGAATGGAAGGTATCTCATAAGCGGCGCGTCCTGCAGAAGCGCAACGATAACGATGTGGCGCAAGGTCGTATACTATTGGCATTTGACCTCGCCACATCGAAATAGTTGCGCCTCTGCGTTCTAGAAACGGCCGTATCTGTGCGCTTAGCCGACTTTGATCTCGGCCAACTCTAAAGCCGCCCGCGGCATTTATCACTTCTTTTCGAGAGTGGGTTTCCTTCTCAATACGCCGACATGGCAACAAGGGTGCATCTTGCCTGACTGCCATGCTTTAGTGAAACGTTTATTGTTGAATGAGTCCTAAGTCACACTGGCACTGCCTTCTTTCTCCAGCGAGAGAGAGGCTTTTTTACTGACTGCACGACTAGTCAGAAATGGCTTTTCAAAGGCGAGTGAAAATATGTAAGCAGACACGAGCACGATCACTACAATCAAATACCACGGTAAGACCCCAACCAGCCGTAAATTGATTGGCTCATGGATCAGGTAAAGACTGTATGAGAATGCGCCAATCGCAACGAGTGGCTTCGTACTCAGCAGACTGGCGACTCTTCCGCCCTGTGTCATACTCGCAAGAAGCAGCATTGCCGACGCTGCAATGATGATATCGAACATTGGGACGTGATTCTTGGACCACACCGGAAAGAACTGGCTAACTGCCGTTAAAAGGGCCCACAATGTACCCGTTATGGGCATTTGCCATCGGGCCGATTTCATCCAAGTCGCCGCCATGCCGAGCGCGAAGCAGAACAAGAAATCAGGGCAGGCAATCACCGGCCAATCAAAGCAGTAGGGCAACCCAGAAAGGGCAAGGGCAACAAAAATAGTGGTAGCACGCCCATATCGCTTCCAGACAGGAACCAAGACAAGAGCGAAAATAAAGTAGATTTGCCACTCCGTGGCGAGGCTCCACATTGGTCCATCGTAGCCATAAATCCAAGCGCGTGACCAATTTTGAATGAGCAGCAGGTGCGCAAGGGCGCTTGCTGTTGTATCCCGATAGCCAAGCAATACGGCAAGTAGGAGAGCGGCATAGTAAGCCGGGAGGATACGGCGCGACCGGCGTACAAAGAATGCCCTCATTCCTCCTCTCAAACCACCTGCGGCCTCGGTAGGAACCATAAGACAGTATCCGGAAAGTACGATGAAGACTGTCACAGCCCACTGTCCGATAAGCGAGTGATTTGGATGCAGATGGGAATATAGATGGCCGATAAAAACCATCACGGCAGCAATTCCCCTCATTCCGTCAATATGTGTGAAGTTACGGTTTTGGTCTTGCTTCCCTGGCTGCATACTTTACATTATACATGTGCGCGTGCTCGATGTGGCCGCAGGCTAGGCCTGCAGCCACATCAGAGAAAATCTTAAAACCAGCGTGAGCGTATTTTGACATGGTGGGTTGAGGCAGGCAATCCACCTAAGATGGCAATCACACTTTGATCTCAACCATCTGGTGGCAGCTGAAGCTTGGTATGGTGAACTCGACAGCGCCTTCGCCTTGCTCGAACGGCACGGATACCCCCTGCGGGGCCAGGGTTACCGAAGAAACGGGCTCGGCTACGGAGACTCTGAACTTGGTGTCGTGAATTGCCGGAAGATCTTCGATGACTTCGATGTTCTTCCCTCGTCGCACGGGAGAGCCGTACAGCGCGTGGAGAACGTAACGCGATTCCGCATCCTGCTTCGTAAGCGTTACCACGCCTTGCGCGGGCAAATTCGTGATAACCGTTTTCTTGAGTATACGATCTATTGCGTTCGCGACGACTTCCTTGTAGACGATGCTTCCCATGGCCGCGTAATCCTCGAAGACATCCCAGGCGATATAAATGCCGTTGGCCGACTCGACGATACATGGCGTGGAAGTGGCAGGATCGTTCGGCGTGTGCTGGTGGGAAGAGAACGCGAAAGGCGCGCGGTTGAAATAGGGTTCCTCCCGGCTGCCGATTTCGACGCCGCCGTTCAGCTCTACATCGTACGCCTGCGCATAGCAAACGAACGCCGATGCCTTGAGGCTGGGCAGATCGAAACTCGGGCGCAAGTATGTCGGGCGGAACTGGCTCTTGCCGGTATACCGCACTCCAAGGTCGAGGACAAATTCGTCCTTATCGACGGCTAGACCGGATTCTCCCGACGCAAGCAGCTTTCCGCCCTGCGCGATATAAGCTTGCAGCTTGGCCCCTAAGGATGGAGTAATTCGAATCTTGTCCGGAAGAACCATAAGCTTGTACGCGTTGAAATCGGCTTCCATGTCGATGACATCGAAGAGAGCTTTCGTTTCGAGCAAGATACGCACGATGCCGGCATCGGTATCGCCGACCCGGATTTCCTCGGCGCTGCATGATTCCACACTGAGCACGGCAATGTCCACAACGGGCTGCGCGCCCGCGATCCATGCTTCCTTGGCCTCGACCTCACCATAACCCGCGCCGATCAGATCGTATGTTGCAGGGTCCATGAAGCCGTTAGGATGAAGCTGGTCGCCCACGGATATCCGTGCGCCGAAGGCAAGCGCGAGAGCATTCTCGTAGCGCAATGCATTGGGATGCTTGAAGCCGCCGAACTCGCCCCACGTTGTATGGAATTTGCCGGTCATGCCAAGGAAATCCATACCGAGCGTGCGCGCGTAAGCCGCAGAGAGTGGGAAGTGATCGTATCCCCAGCCGCCGGTCGGCAGCGATTCCAGCTCAAGGTGCGTGTTCATGTGAGCAAGGTCGCGCCGGCCCCGGCGAATATGGCCGCCGTTGTGAAATATCTTCATATCCGGCTTGATCGCGCGGATGGCCGCATTGATCTCCGACGTGTAATTCGCGTAGATCCGTTCACCCATTGCCGTCACAACCGCCGGGTCAAAAGGATCGAAGCCTTCTTCGCGCATTGTGCGAATGCAGTTGTGACACTGGCACTTTCGAATGCCGACGATGTCGAGGAAGATCCCATCGGCATCGTACTTTCGGACAACTTCCTCGGTCTGGCGGATCAGCTTCTGCAGGTATGGGCTGTTCAGGCAGAACTCATGGTAGCCCGGTGTCGAGAAGTCGCTGGCCCACTGCGTAAGGCCGCCTTCACGCCGGATCAGCCACTCCGGGTGACGCAGCGCTTCCTTCTCGTCCAGCCCTGCGGAGAGGTACACGGGGACCTTAACGCCGATCTCATGGGCAGCCGCAATCTGTTCGCGCAGCAGATCGAAATCGAGGTGTGGATGAATCTCGTTCTCTTCGCTGGGGAAGTAAGCCCAGCCATGATGACACTTCGCGAAAACCGTAATCGAGTCGACATGCCCCGCCTTGAGCGACGCTTGAAATTGCTCTCGACTGAAGCTTTTACCAATACCTTCAATCAGCTCTGATGTGTGAAAGTCGAGGTGCACTTGCCTGAAACGCATTCATCCATTCCTTCCGGACCAATGTAAGTCTATGACGGCCACATTGTGCGGCAATGCAGGATTGCCAGCACAGAGGCTTACGTAATGAGCCCCTATCCCTTATGCGAAGACCCTGTGCATTCCTTTGCGAAATTTACGGTGGAGCGCGATTTGGGTGGCGGGGGCGGGATGAGGAGGTGTTTCGGAAGCTTTGAGAGAGTGATGTCTATGCCTCAGGAGGGACAGATCTGGCAATTACAAGGCCAAGGTTGTCTGCATTAAAAAATGAAGTAATATCATTGCGAGGCCAACACAGTTTGATTAAGCGATATAAATTTCTCGACGGGATTCGAGGCCTGACGGCCTTGTATGTCGTCGTTTACCATGCATTCGCAGAGATTGCCAGTAACAGTCTCTTCCCACTTCCACAACGTTTAAGCTCTTTCTTCAAGCCCTTCATGTATGGAAACCTTGCGGTTGACATATTTATCGTTCTCTCCGGCTTCTGCCTCATGCTGCCAATACTTTCGGCAATCGAGAACAACAAGCCCTATAATTGGCGCACGTACTTCATCCGGCGTTCAAGGCGCATTCTGCCTCCGTACTACGCTGTGTGGCTGCTGACCATGCTGCTTATTGTCATTGTTCCAGGTGTAACGGCAACTCCAGGAACGGATTGGAGCGGCGACCTCAAACCGTTTTCACCGGCAGTCGTAGTCACTCATGCGCTGTTGCTGCATAACTTCCATCCAATATGGCAGTTGAATATCAACTATCCCCTCTGGAGCGTAGCCACTGAGTGGCAAATTTATTTTTTGCTTCCTTTAGCCTTGCTGCCAATTTTCCGAAGGTGGGGGCTGGGGGGATTGTTTGTGTTGAGCACCCTCGCAGGTGTGGGCCTTGCCGGAATCGATATGATCGTGGGCGGCCGCCCGTGGTTCATTGCGCTCTTTGCATACGGCATGATCGCTGCTTCCTTGTCAAACAAATCCATCAAGCATCCTAGAGGCCTTGCGGCAGTCTCAGCTCTTTGCTGGACCCTTGCCTGGATATTGCATTGGATTTATGCGGCTCCTAGTCTATTTCAAATCATTCTCGAAGACTGTTTGATCGGAATTTCAACGGCGGCCGCCCTGGCGCTGTTTGCGGGCTCGGATGAAGAAACGTCTAACCGGTTCAGCCTCGTAAGATTTCTGAACGTTCAGCCATTGCAGAGGCTGGGATACTTCTCGTATAGCATCTACCTTTGCCATGCCCCCATTCTAGCCCTCGTGCACATGGTGACATGGCGTATGCACATGCATCCTACCTCTGAACTCATAGCTCAGGCTTTCGCCGCAGTTCCACTCTCAGTTTTTGCCGCCTATCTGTTCCATCTGGCGTTTGAACGGCCATTTCTGCGAACGCGTCCATTGCCGGCTCCGGAACCGAATGTGGAACAGTCTCCCTTAACAGAAGAACCTATACAGTCTCCAGCGCCCGCCCCACCCTAGCGATAATTTCGTCCACGATTGCCTCATCGATAATCAAAGGTGGCGCAAACCGGAAGGTTCGATGGCGCGTCTCTTTCGTCAACAGGCCTTCAGACAGAAATGCAGCCGTTAGAGCGGCAGTGTCGGTTCCGGCATGTACTTCCATTCCAACCAGCAAGGCGCGCCCCCGCACATCTTCGATAGCAGGATGCTTCAGCGCAGCCAATCCTGTACGCAGGCGATCGCCCAGAGCAGCGCTGCGTTCCGACAGCTTGTGCACTGCCATCTCAGCCATCGCCGCAAGGCCAACCACACAGGCAAGCGGGTTGCCACCGAAGGTGGAGCCATGGTCTCCCGGCTTTAATACGCTCACGGCGTCGCGGCTGCCCGCAACGGCTGCGACAGGCAAAACACCACCGCCAAGCGCTTTGCCAAGGCAAATGAGATCCGGTTTGGCGTTCTCATGCTGCCATGCGAAATCGCGGCCCGTACGGCCGAAGCCTGTCTGGATTTCGTCCCAAATGAGCAGCGCGTTGTGCTGCGAGCAAGCCTCACGAACGGCCGCAAGATATCCGGCGGGTGGGATGAGGATGCCGGCCTCCGCCTGGATCGGCTCAAGGAGAACAGCAGCCGTGTTGGGCGTGATCGCCGCGGTAAGCGTCTCGATGTCGCCGAACGGCACAGTGACAAATCCCGGCGCAAAGGGACCGAAGTGGTCTTTGTATTGTGGCTCGCTGCTGAAACCGATAATCGTGGTGGTTCGGCCATGGAAGTTGCCTTCGGCGACAATGATCTCTGCGCGTCCCTCTGGCACGTTCTTTCTTGTGTAAGCCCACTTCCGCGCGATCTTGATCGCCGTCTCCACGGCCTCAGCGCCCGTATTCATGGGGCATGCCATCTCCATACCGGTGAAGCGGCAGAGGCCTTCCAGAAAGAGCGCAAGTTGCGGCGTATTGACGGCCCGGCTGGTCAATGTGCTCACCGAAAGCTGTTCACGAACAGTCTCCATCAGAAACGGCGACAGGTGTCCATGGGCAACGGCCGAGTATGCCCCGATGCAGTCGATATAGGCGCGGCCGGCCGGATCATAAACCCACGCGCCTTCGGCGCGGGCAATCGTGATGGGAAGTGGATGATAGTTATGCGCGCCATAGCGATCCGTGAGAGCCCGGGTCTCTTCGTCGCTTAAGGAGGCGGCAGCTGCGACCGGCCCATTCGCGTGGATTGTGCTCCAATAGGTTTCATTGTTCATATTTTTACCAGCGTCGTATAAACAGAATACCCACCTTCGGCCTTAGCCGAGGCCAAGCATTTATATGCCTGCATTGGAAACACTGTCTCGATATCCGAATATCGTCAGAGATTATCGCCGCCAATACGCGACGCATGGAGGGGAGTGCCTGCGCCATTATCCCAGCCAGTCGCATCGATCGCGTCACCCGGCTGCAAAGCGCCGATATCACTGCGGCCGTCGGGGAAATCAAGGGAGGTTTCGGGACCGACCAGGACCGTCTTCTGCCGGGCATGGCTGAGCTGCGCGCGCTCACCCAGACCATCCGTTATCCCGGCAACCTTCACCACGACAGTTCCAGTCGCGGTGTCCGTCCGAACCACGGAGCCTTCGATTGTAAAGTCGTCGGATCGCCACTGCGCCGGTTCTTCCTGAATGAAAGTCCCATGCGTGCCTTCGTCGGGAGCTCCAAAGAACTCGGCGATGTAACTCACACTTACGCCAGGTTCCAAGAAGCCGAAGTGTCCATGATCCTTGATGGCCGTGGCGTTGAGGTCCCCGGCAAAGAGATTTACACGCTGTACATCCGGCCAGGCATTGTTGGCCAGCGAATTCAGAAAGTCGACGATATCCGGACGCCGCGCAAATATGCCGCCGAGTTCGCAGATCTGAAACGGGCAGTCGGGGTCCAGCTGCCGCATGAAGGCGTGATACCATTCGTAGGCCGGCTTGAGCCGAAGTTTCGTTGTGGCGTAAAGCGTTCCTCCAATGCGATCGTAGTCGCCTCGGGCATACATTCGGCGCAGGGTAAACAGTTGCGGAGGGGCTTGCAGATACGCCGTATTGATCAGAGGACTGAAGACCAGCCGGACGTTCCGCGGCATGTAAGCTCGAAACCAGCGCACGGATTTACGATACTCATCGATCTTCTCTGGATTGTTATAGACCGAATATACACTGAACCGCAGGTTCGATTCTGACGCGAACCTGACCCACACGGTAATTCCCGCGCGATTGGCTTCCTCAAATACGGAGCGAAGCCGCTGCATCTCTTCAGTGTCCGCAAAGGCCCCATAAGCGGACTTGCCCAGCGGTTCGATAGCGATCGTTGGATCGCCGTACTTTGCCGCGCGGAACAGCCAATTTCGGAAGGCGGCAAACCGCGGCTCCCATCCCGGCTCCCCCACCGCCAGATAGTTCATGTCCGCAAGGTCAGCGCCATAGACGGCGCGAACGGAGTCGCGATATTGCGCGTAAACGGCATCGTCGTTCAGATGGGTGAGCGAGAGGTTATCCAGACCTGAGACGCTGCTCACCTCGGGAGCAAAAGCGCCCAGTTCAACCTGCCCGATACGCGGCGCGCGGCCAACCGCAGCAGAAGGCATGGCACCGGCCGCCACTCCTCCGGTTCGCGATCCCCTCACCACCGGCGCTACGCCACTATGTTTCCAAGCGCGAGCGCCACCAAGGATCACAGCAGTCAGGCAAATCACACCCAAAACTGCAATCCATATTCTCCGGTCTAACGGCATAGCTTCATTTTATCACCGGATGATGCATCAATCGCTTCCTTAACTGCAAATGATGGCTTGGCGTCAAAAATCGAAGGCCGAAACCTTTACTACATCCGAGCGTTCAGTAACAGCATGAGGATCCTCGTATGGCTGATCACTTTGATCCTATTCTGCCCTCAGGCTTTCGCCTGTTCGCCTTTGCTTGCGCTGCGCGGGCATATCGATATCGCCAGCGAGTCTGCGATCATTGTCTGGGATGAGAAAACACACACGGAACACTTTGTAAGGCGTGCCAAGTTCAATACGGATCAGGAGGATTTCGGTTTCCTGGTCCCGACGCCTACACAGCCGACTCTCACCGCAGTGAACAACGGAATCTTTGATGTCCTTGATGACGCATGCCGTCCACGAAATGTAACCAAGTTTTCGACAAGATATGTGCCGTTCTCATTTCTGCTGCTGCCGCTGGCCGGATTCTTTGGCGGCACTGCTTCCACGCGGCTAAACGGAGCATCTGCTGTCACGATACTTTCAGAGGGACGCGTTGGAGCGTATGAGGCCACCGTAATCCGATCGGGCAACACCAATGTCCTGGCGCGTTGGTTAAAAACGCATGGCTATGTGAGCCGACCAGCCGTAACGGATTGGCTGAGGTCCTATGTCAGACGCAACTGGGTAATCACGGCATTCAAGGTAGCGCAAAAAGATGAAGAATATGGCACTCCGACGCTTAATGCCGTGGATATGTCATTTCACACAAACAAGCCGTTTTATCCCTACAGCGAGCCAAGAGACATGGCCTCCATCTCGTTGGAACAAAGCCCTCGCGTGCTTCGGGTATTCGTCATCTCAACCCAACGCATGGACGGCGCTTTGGACGGCAGCGCCTTCATCTGGCCCGGCGCGCCGGTTCTTGCCGGAGCATTGCGCAACAGTGGTTCTGTCCTGGGCATATCACAGAGCGAGCTCGCAGATGCGCTCTGCCTGCCTCCGTCCATGCTGCCGCCGAATGCCTGGATAACGGCATTCGAGGATCATTCCTCACCACGGCCCGGCTTCGTGGATCTGGCATTCACGGCATCGCCAACCCAGGCGCCCTTACTGCCGGCTCCTCATGTACATGTGCTCCCTAAATATGTGATCATCTGGTTAGATCCGATATTCATCATCCTATTGATCGTTCGTTATGTTCTAAAAAAACGCAGGCAGCGTGCTTTGATGATAGGAGAAGAGAATCTATCTGAAGATCAAATAAACCAAAGCCTAACCATCGAACCAAAGCGTGTCTTGACAACCCCAAAAATCCGCACCTATAATTAGGTATCACATTTTGGTCACAGGTTATCATTCTTGGCTACCGGATTGCCGGAAAAACTCAATAACGGCACATCGAAATTCGGATCTTCGTCGGCTGCGGTTCTGAACGTGCTTGAGGACCGCATCGCGAGCGGCGATTACGCAGCCGGTTCCTGGCTGCCTACGGAGCGGGAGATCGCTCAGGAGCTTGGCGTAAATCGGTCGGCAGTACGCGATGCGCTGATGAAGCTGGCCAACGACGGCCGTATTATACGCGAGCCCGGCTGCCGCCCCCGTGTCCGCGGGACGGGCAGCCAGCAGCGGGCTGACGCCAAATCGACGGACAGGACGCACATCACAGTTGCAGTGGTTCTGCCGCAGCATGACTCGGACCTGGCGTCGCGAGAGATCTTACGGGGAGTTAGCCGCACGTTTCGGGGACAGGAGATATCCTACCGCACATTGATCTTCGATACCAATCAGGAGAGCAAATCCTGGGAGGATGCGGAGGATGAAGCCTGCACGGCTGTTGAAAACGAAGATATCGCCGGCGCGATTGTGTGGTCGGTTCTCGATCCGGATATTCTGGCCAGATGGCACCGGCTCGCCCAAAACGGACGGCCGATTGTATTTGTCGATCGCTTCGATAATGCAACGCCGTCAGATTTTGTCGGGGTGGACAATGTTACAGCCGCGCGAGATGCAGTCGAGTATCTGATCTCGCTAGGGCATACGCGGATTGCGCACATCACAAGCGATGAAGACGCATCCGTTATCCAACAACGCTCTGCAGGATACAAATTGGCCATGGAAGATGCTGGTCTGCAGGCAATGGAGAGAGTTTGGGTGCTTCCGGATGACGGCTCCGACGACAGCGAAAGCTTTGATCGAATTTTAGACAGCGGCGCGCTGCCAACGGCCGTGTTCGCGCTGAACGACTGGACGGCGCGCGCATTCGTCAATCATCTCAACGAACGCGGGATTTCCGTGCCGGACAAAATCAGTGTCATCGGATTTGATGACATCGAACGATATGCCCAGCGCCCTGCACACCTCACGACGATGCGCCAGCCCTTCGACCGCATCGGCCAGCGCGCGGCGGAGCTTCTGGTTCAGAGGCTGACAATGCCGAATGGACTAATCCGCCCCTATCAGCATGTCTGCCTCTCGACACAGTTGATACAGCGATCGACTTGCCGGACGGTTTAGGGGAGAGGGTTTCTAGAAGACATAAACGGCCCTATTTATGGCTGGCTCCCCTCCCCAACCCCTCCATTGAAGGGCGGCCAGTTTTTCATTGTCAGGCGAGGTTAATGATAGTAGGTCCTTACACGACGGCCTGCCCTGGCGACTGAAGTCACGGGCTGGTAAGGTCACAAAATCGGCCTACGCCGATTGAAGATTGGTTTCCGAAGGCATTTTCTTCAGTGTCCGAAGGGACACTTTGTGACCTTATCAGCCCGTGATTTCAATCGCCAGGGCAAGCGGGCGGTTAATGTTTCGCACTCATTCGATCCAAGTGTCCATCGAAAACTATCCGCTCCCTAACCTCCCTTAATTAGCCAGCGTAATCGCAAGCAGCTTTACGGATGGGCTGTTGGGCAGTGTGATGCTCTTTACAGTCTTACCGGCGTCCAGGCTAAAGCCATACGAGTACACGAAGAACGGGCGTGGGTCTTTCGTTCCGTCCCCCAGATTTCGGTAGACCGTCTTGACGGCGCGGTTCTCGCCGGCGTAACCCTGCGGCTTGAACCAGTCGCTTAAGTTCTGGGCGAGTTCCTGCGTGGAACCGTCGGTATAAGTTACCGTAAAGGTCTGGGCGACCTTATTGCCGTCAACAGCTGTTCCCAGCAGCCAGATGGAAGAATACGTCCCCGCCGGAGCAGCGATCACGTTCCCCTTGGCGCTCACGATATCGGGCGCATTGGGCGGACCAATGGTGAACTTCACGTCCTTCCAGGTCTGTGACGTCCCCAGCAGTGAGGCTGAGTATGCCGCGCCGCCGCCGTCGGTTCCTTCGTTCGCCGGGAATAAAGAGCCATCCTTTGCGATTCCCTGAACATCGAACGCCGATGACAGATCGACAGCAACACTCGTTCCGGCCTTGACGACAGGAAGGGTACGTGGACGATCCGCAGGGGCCACGGGCGGTGTGATAATATTTACGGGATCCTTCTTGTAGTCCTCAATGAACTCAGCCCAGAGCGTATCCACATCCTTGCCACAATATTGCTTGAACATATCGTTCTTGTAATTTCCATAACGGGTCGCTCTGTTCAGCTTGGTAACCAGACCGCGATCGTAATGGAGTTCGCACCAGGCAAGGAATGTCGCGGATGTCTGATAGGCATCGTGGTAAGTCGACTTCTGGACATTGATGCGGGGATGGAAGTTCTGTGGCTCAAACTTCACCCACCGGATATAGTCCGCCGTCCCCTCGATCAGCCAGACGGGATCGTAACCGGCCATCGCCTGAACGACATGGGCCGTTTCATGCACGGTCAATCCTGTATCATCCGGATGCTCGCGGCACCACTTGGCATTCACTGTCATGACGCCGCCGCCGGTTGCGGCCACATCGGTTACGCCAGGCCCGGTTCGGTAGACGATATTCACCATATTCGGTGTGATAAAGCCGTCGGTGTAAAGCAAAGCGGCAGTATCGCTCCAGAAGGATTCGAGCTGCTTCTCTGCCCTCGCAGCCCAATCCGCCACATCGGGCGCCTGGGAGGTATCCACAAAACCGCGTCCGGGACCGATCGCAACGTGCGTGATCTTCGAAGGAGAATCGAGGGAGATCTCGCGAATCAGAAGCGAAGGAATGCCGGCGTGGGGATTCAACCGTATCTTGACGGCTATGACCGATTTGCCACCCAGTGACGCGCTTGCGACTCCGGCATTGTCAAACGACGCAGCCTTTGTATAGGTAACGCCGTCAGGAGATGTCTCCACAAAGCCGTCGGTGAGAAGGTCCACCCCGTCAGCATCGCCCGTTACGATCTTAAGCGAATTTACGGAGATGGGGTGAGAGAGCAGGACAAGGAAATCGTCGCCGTCGTCCATGCCGTAAGTCGACTTGTAGTAGCTGGATGGGTCACCGTCCATCGTCATCTCAGGACGATGTGCGGTTGTCGACGGCATAGTCGAATAGATTAAGGCTTCAGCCGCAGAAGGCTTCTCGGCCGCGCGCGCTCCCTGTGGATTCGCTCCAATACAGAGACCCGCCGCCAGCGCGCCAAGAGCCGTCAAGCGGCAAAACGATGTTCTGTGCTTCATGCTTTCCCTATTATCGATCCAGGCTGATGCTCTCTAGTTCAACTGCCGAAAATCGTCTGCCAAACTGAGGCTCTTTAATATGCTCGAAGCTGCCTCAAACAATCCTCAAATTTCGGGGCAATAATTGATGCACAGTGAAAAATCTAATGCGGTGGATCGTAGGGGCGCAGTTCTTCCATATGTATTCGGACATAGGACAGCAGACGGCGGCGCTTTTGCGCCGCTCGCGTATTTCCGATTTCGTCTGGAACCGGAGTGGGAAGGACATCCGGAGCGACTTCGGCGACCCGGTCGTATATATTTCCCCAGCGCTTTTTGACACTGACGAGGGCAAGCCTCAAATCGACGGCGAGTTCCTCATCGGTGGATCCGGCAAGCGCATGGAGCAGGAGGTTCTGTTGTGGGGAAGTGAAGCCGAACCGGGGCAGACGGCGGGCAAAGATCAGCGATGCAAGCGTTCCGGTATCTCCTGCTCCCTTGTCTCCCATAGCATCCTCGTATGTCATTCCATACAAGCGCGGTTCGGGGACGCAATCGCGAAAGACTCCGGCAGGGAGATGACGGTAGTCCGTATACAGGCTCCCGCCAAATGCTTCCGCGTAGTTCCACTCAAAGTGATCGTTCAGTTCCATTAACAACAGCTTCAGGCGATAGCCGCCATTGGCAAACGGTATCCAATCAGCGCTGCGGTTAGCGAGCCAGGTGCGTGTCTCCGGCAGCTGATACTGTGGCGCAGTTCCATAACTGAGAATTACCATATTGGCGCCATCGGCACTGTTGGCATGCCGAAGCTCGGAGTGCGTCAATAACGGAGCGCGTCCGGCGCGCAGCTCGTCCAGGACCTGGAATCCCATATAGGGTCCTTTTCCGCCTGCCAGTTGTGCGGCGAATTCATCCGTTACGAACACTTTAAAGATGAAGTAGAGGATCTTCTGACCGGCTGCTGCATCCAGGTCTTCAATGATAGCAAAATTGCCGGCGCCTCCGGTCAATACATCGTGCCATAAGACGTGCAGATCGGCAAGATCCTGACGCGTATAGACACACCGGTCACGGAGGCGATCAAGACATTCGTCAAAATCTTCCACCCTTGCCGGCCGGAATTTCAGCAGCATGTTATAACGTTCTCTTTACTAGCAATGTGGAACTTGCATTAGCGCCTTTTGATGGGGCAAAGCGCTGCGGTTGTGCAATATGCACTTGTATGAATAACAGTAGGAATCGGGAAAGGTTTCATTACAGGCTTACAAATGTTAATTTACGGCAAACCGTATACTTATTAGCAGCGCAAAACCGAAATTTGCCGGATAGGCATACTCTTCGATCCTACAATTGCGCTTTTGCTTCAGAAATATCAATATTCCATACAGCATCCACCTGTTGCCAGGGGAATATTTTATTATTAGCAAAAACATCCTTGAATACAATCTCAGAAATGTGGAAGAATTGTCTATTCGATTTACGTTGACGTAAATCAATGCCCGGAGAAGACGCCTGCTCGTTTACGGCGATGCCTCCTTATCGATTTTCGTACGCCATGACGATAAACGAAAGGCAATACAGCATGTCCGCGAATAAGGGAACGACGATCCTCGCCAACAAGGATTGGACTCTGTTGGTGCTTGCGCTTGCGGAAGGCTCGGCCATGACGGCCGCGCAAATCCAGAAGTCCTTGTTCTTAGTCCAGTTTGAAAAACCGGAAAACGCCGCAAATGGACCGAGATACGACTTCGTTCCGCACCGGCATGGACCATACGCGCCTCAGGTAAACATTCACGCTTACGACCTCGTCATGGAACACTACGCGCACGCAGCGCATGACCAGAAATCCGGCACACGTTACAACATCACGACCGCCGGCGCGCAGAGAGCCGCAGAGCTGAGGCTGAATGCCGATAGGAATATGATCAGCCATGCTCAGAACGTAGTGTCATGGGTCCGCGCAACCTCGCTGGATATCGTTGTCCGCGAGATCGGAAGGGAATTCCCCCAGTACCGCGCCTCCGCAACGCCGAACAGCGCAGCCGAATTGCGCCCGGCACATTAATCTGTCCGCCACAAACGCAAAGAGCCGCCAATCCTGATGCCGGATTGGCGGCTCTATTGTTTTCGAGCGATCATGTCGACGCTATAGTCTATGGCTTCAGGCGCTGAAGCAGCGGATCCAGTTCCTTTGCCAGGCGGCCATCGTCTTCCATCTCATATGTGATGACCAGGGAACGGAGGCGATCGTTCGTCAACAAATCGATCTGCATCCGGCCTTCGCCTTCCTGTTCCCAACGCCGGAATGATTCAACTTTATCGCGCTCCCAGAGGGCCAGCGTCCGGCGAAAGAGGCGCGGGTCACCTGAGAGGTTCGTAATGAATATGCCGCGATCAGAAAACAGATATGTGTAATGCTGCGCCAACATACTTGCGACGAATGCCGCCACAGTCACGATACACACCAGCGCCAGAAGCGGAACATGAGTGAGAGGCTTCGGGATATTAAGCAGAACAGAAGCCCCCACCACTACAATAGCAACCTGCCTCGCCATAAACCAGCCGAATGCGCGCGCCATCGACCGCGAGGACATCGGAACCAACAGTGTCTTCATCGCCCTCTAGTGTACTCGGCAATGATCCCCGCAGCAATCTTCCGCGAGGATCAATAACTGCTGGTTCCAATATGAGTTCGGAAACGTTCCCTCGTTTGGACCCACCCCATCCCCTCCCGGAGGGAGGGCGCGTTCTCGACATCGTAAGGCTTCATGATCTTAGCGCATGGTCAAGAAAGCGAAGCCTAACATAAAGGCGAACGATCCTTCCCTTCGGGGAGGACGCGAGGAGGGGTCCTAACGAGCAAACGCCTCCGATAATCATCCTATCTCCTCGCCCCCGCGAAGATCTGCTCCAGGATCGTGGGATCTTTGATATCCTGATCCCTTGCCAGCATGATCGTCTTGGAGATCACCTCAGCCGACTTGGGGTCGTCATCCATGAAGGGCAGGAAGACACGGCCGCGATGCTGGCTGTGCACCGGCACAATGCACAGATGACCACCCGGCTGCCGATGAACTCCGGCGCTGCCCAGGTGCACGGAGTACGTCCCCAGCTGGCCGTCGATCAAGGCGTGCGTCCCTTGGAAACGCACGTTATCGATCTTCAAGAGGCTGCATGCCTCCCGGACCAGAGCCGCGCGCATTTCCGTGGTGCTTGCGCTCGTTTCCGGATCGACACCGCCGCAATGCGCCACACTCACCACCAGATCCATATCGCGCATCGATTCGCTGAATACGCGCGGAGGCACTTCAGACAGAGGCATTGGCCGCCACTCGCCGCGGCGTGTGAACTCAACCGTATCGATGGTCAGCCCTTCCACCTCGGCCGGAGTCGTATAGCCGTAGTCGAAGCCAAGAGATACCGTAATGCCTTCGGTATGGAATGTCTTGCGGGTCGCGCCGTCTTCCGGATTGCTCACCCACCCCCGCTTACCGAGCAGCGCGAGAGACTGGTTGCGCTGGATCTGATGCCCGTCGTAGCGGCGCGTTGCCCGTCCGTTTACCTGTTCAGATTCGGTTAGCAGATAAAGCTCACGGAAGATCTGCTTGAACGGCTGAATGCGCTCACGGAGGAAGCAATCGCGCTGCCATGCATGCCATTCGCCGCCGGTCAGCAGGTCGTGCGGATGAGCGATCCTTAACGCGTCGCCGTTATGGACATTCGATAGGCTTCCATCGTGCGACTCAAGGCTGGCGCCGCCGTCTACCGGATACCCTGCCCTTTCGCCGTTGATGAACACGAGCGAACGAAGCATTGGAGCAAGAACGGGATGCTCCATCAGGTCTCGGACCTCTTTGCCCTGGAAGATATCCCCACGGCACATGGCCTCTTCCAGCGAGCGGCGCATACGAGAGCCCTGACGCTTTATCTCCGTCTTCCGGGCGATAAGAGCCGCGATGGCTTCGTCCTTTTTCGCTGCTGGAGGAACGGCCTTGAGAGGTTTTCCATTCTTGGCGATCCCGATCTGCGGATCGCCCCAGGTATCGATGGAAAGCGTCACAACGACATCTCCGGCCGACGCGTGCACGGGTCCGATTGCCAGATCGGCCACAGCCTGACGCTCCATAGCCCACTGCAGGCGGATGGGATCGGGATAGCCGGCAGTGCGCGCCAGGTTCTCCAGAGCGATTGTCGATGCCACCTTCTCCGACGCCTGCCGCATCGCGCCGAACTGGCGGCTGCCCCGCAGGAATTCCTGAACGAGCGTGTAACGCTTGAGCACTTCAGCCGCAGAATCGTCCCCGGTAATCGGCAGCAGCCCCAGGGCTCTCACCGAGTCGGGATGCCGCTTGTCCTGGATACGCCGCTCAAGGTCCGCGTATTCCACATGGCCGAGCATAGCTGCGGCAAAGATCTGCGCCCGGCGATGCCCATTGCCCCCCGATGTGTACTTGGCAGCCGTGTCTATCATCGTCCAGCGTTCGTGACCAAGGGCATCATGAATACGCCGGAACCAGGCGACGTCTACAGCGCCGTCAATCAGTTCCTGGGCGCTGAGCGATGTCCTCTCGGCTACCTGCGCCGTCCAGATTTCCCGGATCTCCGCATCCACCGACCATTGAGCATCTTTGGTATGCGCGTGCATCCACCAGACCGCCTCATTCAGCAGGGGCCAGCCAAGGGCATCTTCCACAAAGCGCGCCCACTGCGGAGCGTACATCGCCAACTCCACAAGACGCTTGTCCGGGATTTTGGCGCCCTTGACGAGTGCGGCAAAAGCCTCGGCGGTATCTGTCTCGGCCGGCACGGTAATCCGCAGCAAGCGGCTGAAGACGGCGGATTTGCTGAGGGTCTCTCCGCCATACCAGCCGTAGACATGGCCGCGGGCAAAGCCCTGGCTACCAAGAGAGCGGAGCAGGCGGATCGCCGTTTCCGCGCCACGCAGACAGCGGATAGCCATCGCAGCGCCGGATGCTGCCGTGGGCAGTTCCCCGCGGCTCAGCTCAACCTCGACAATGCGGTTCTTCACATCGTCAATAATCTCGCGCAGCACGGGGTGCGCCGTTATCAAAGCATGCTCGCGGCGGCCCGTCAGGAGCTGCAACTCATCGAACCGTGCCGGCACTGCATACTCTCCACCACTGCCCGGAATGGTGTAGCGCTGGCTTTCACGTGCGCCGATTAGCTGATCGTAGATGTCGGCAGTTGTCGCAGCGCCAATTTGATGAGCATCAAGTAGTTCCTGTAACTGCGGGCGTTCACGGCGCGCAGCAGGCTTCGGCTGATCCAGCCAGTGCAGGAGATCCCACAGCCGCTCTCGATGCCCCTCAGACCAATCGTCCGGGTACATGGCGCGATGCTGCCGCGCCATTGTCAGCCATGCCAGGAAGCCATATTCACTACGCCAGCCGGAATCTTCGGGGGCAAGGGCAAACGTGGCCTCGACCGCATTCAACAGGAAATCCGGAGCTCCAGGCTCATGATGCAGCACCTGGAACCAGCCGATCAGCGCCGCGACCAATCCCGCATGCTTGAGACCGTCCGTCATGTTTTCGCCGAACAGCAGCGCCTGAGCGTCCTTGATCCACGCGGGCCTCTGACCTCCATAGCGTGGCCGTTCGCCAAAGAATGCAGCCTGAGCGCGGAGCAGTTCCAACCCGTCGGCGTCGCGGAGCGCTTCCGGACGTTCGCTCCACCATGTCTCCCACAGTTCGGCAAGCGGGAGAGACGGCGCAGTGTCGCCGGCATAGCGCAAGTGCGCGCCGGGAAAGCCATAGGTAATATTGCCGAGAAGCTGTTCTTCAGCCTGCTCGTAAAGGCGCACCGGCGCCTCGCGGTTCGCTTCGATCAGCGCATCCAGGGATAGGAGACATGCCCGTGATGCTGCCGTTATGAGCGGCTTGACCGGCTTTGCCGCAACGGGCGCTTTGCGCGGGCTGCAGTAAGCCGGGTCGAACAGGCCGAGACCATCCGCCAGAGTCGCCTCCGTTCGCTCCGTATCGAGCAGGGTCTCAAGGAGGCACTCTTCGGCATCAGTGACTTTCCCACGGCGCTCGACATAACCGGCTGCAACCGCGCGGCATGGGCCGGACGCCCGATCGGCCTTCACCATCTGTCCGATGACCTCAAGCCCGGCGAGGCGAGGAGCGGCATCCCGGCTCTCCAGCAAACGGCGCGCGCTGTCCAGGGCAGCGCCGTCGGCCTGAGTGAGCAGCAGCGATACGACACCCCGGCGAAGGTCTCCCGCCTTGCGAGTAAGTAGGCGTTCGAGCTGCGCGGCCTCGCCGTCGGAGAGGCGCGCCTTCCGAATGGCGGTCATCGCCTTCTCACGAACGTAAGAGGCGGAATCTCCGATCAAGGCAAGCAATGAACGGCGGACATCCGGATCGCCGCTTGTGTCCTTGCTCAATCTCTCCACCGATTCGACACGGCCTGATGGGCTCATGACGGTGAGATAGGGCTTCAATCGTGACGCCGGCGCTGTTCCCAGACACAATGGCAGCGTATCGGCAACGCGGCTGCGGTCCATGGACACATTCGCCCATGTCCATACCAGCGGCTCAACCTCGCCTGCCTTCTCAGGCATACGGCCAAGCAGACGCTCCACACGCTCGAAGTCGCCCTCGACAGGCTCCCGGAGAGAACCGCTTATTGCGGTGAAAGCTGTCATGGCCACACGCAGATCGGGGTCGTCAAGCACAGGACGCAGCAGGTGATGGGCAACTGCGAGATCCGTCTGGGAGAGGAATGTTACGGCCGCAAAACGGCGTGCGGGATCGCTGCTCTCAAGCAGTTCAGATGCCGGAACCAGCGCCATTGCGGTATCGTGGATGGCAAACGACCACAACGCCAGATAGGCATCGGCAGCGCTGCCTTCGCAGAGAGCATGACGCGCCGCGGCCGGTTCACAGAGGAATCGCTCGGCAAGTTGAAGGGTCTCGGCGGCAGCGCGGACACTGAGGGTGTCATAGGCAAATCCGAACCAGACATCGACAGCCCGCAGTGTGGCGCTGAAGCGAAGCAGGTCATGTTCCCGGATACAGGCCAGCATGCGCCGGTAGGCTTCCGGATGGGCTTCGTCCACGCATTCGAGAATGGCCTGACGCAGCCCTTCCTGCCGCTGAGCCACCAGGAGAAGGCGCTCGATAAATGCCCAGCCATCAGGGCGCGAAGCCACCAGCAGACCTCGCGTGACATGCCGGCCCATCGCGCCGGTTTCATGGCTGCCGCTTGCGGATGCCTGCAAGATTTGGAAGACGGTGTCGCCATCCGCTCCGCCGGCATCAATGGCTGCCGCAAAGAGGATACCGAAGGCGTCGCCGTAGTATCCGGCCAGATAGGGCGCCCAGGCTGCAAACCATGCGATATCCTGATGGGCGTAGGGAAGGCCAACCTGCATCAGCATACTGAGCCACTGCAGGCGGGCATCGCGACACGCGTCCGGGTCAGACGGCGCGCGGAACGCCTTGCGGTTCCACCCGGCCTGGTACGGCAAACGGCGATACAGGTCCCAGGCAGCGCTCACATGCGGCGCAATACCCGGGAACAGGACGCTGAAGACGGATGCGCGCTCTTCGGCCGTCATGCCGTGCAAAATGCGGATTGCGGTCTCGCGGGCTTTGGCCTGCGCGGACCAGCTGATTTTAGCGTTGCCGTGAGCGCTGCGGCCGAGAAGGCCGCGAACGACATCACGCACAGGGTCGGAGAGAAGAGCCGCCCTTGCCATTGCTATATCTTCAGGCTGCGGGGCGGCAAACGATTTGAGCTGCTCTTGCGCGGCTTCGGGGTTCAGCATGTGCTTATCCTCCCGCCAGCGCGACGAGGCGCAAGAATGTTACACGGCTCTCAAGGCGAAGCCGGACCGGCACATCGAGGTCGTCGATATGGAGGTCGTCGACAAACACAAAGTACAGACCATCCTGAAACGCCTGCAGCGCAGTGGCGACGGCGGTATCGGAGTCCACATCGGTATCATCGGCGCGGCCGCCCATATCGACCTTGCCGCGCCCAGCGGCCTCAGAGATCTCATATTCCGTGAGTGCGTTAACGAGACGCCGCTGCGCCTGGCGCTCGCCAAACATGCGCACTTGCTCCCGCACGATGCGGGCGATCAACTCGCCGAGGTTGAGATGTTTTGGCGTCTCCACAACCTCTTCAATTCCCATGGTCCAATCCGGAAACAGAGCCCGGCTTCTGCCGAAGGTCTTGCCTTCTATCGTCAAAGTGGCTTGCATATCGCAACAATCCTCCCTAAACCTGATCGTATTTACAATGCGTCCGACAGAGATATAGTATCAGATTCAGGGGTTGAGGAGTCGGCTTTGGGAGGGAGTCAAAAAGCGATCTGCGGGAATTCTCACGACGCGCGATTCTTGTCATGTGGTGAGAATCTAAGGAAGAAATACATCTACTTTGAGAGCTTAAACACGAGCTTATGCGTCAGGATTGGGTGGCGGCGGCCAGGCGCCTTTATCCACCGGCATCTCAACAATTGCGGGATTCAGACGGTCGGTGCGTGTTATCCAAAAGACGGCAAGAGCAACCCACCAGGCTAGCAAGGCAAGCGCTGTCAGCCCCAATCCCCAGCTGTAATCCCATTCCTTGGCCAATCGCGGAATGAATACCGGCGGCAATAAAGCAGCCACGCCGGGTAAAAACAGTATCCATCCAAGGCCGGCGAGGACACTCCAGGGATGGTGGTTCAGCCGCCGCTTTACACAGATTTTGTGCTGTACGCTCAAGACGACGCCCGAAGCTAGACCCCCAATGACATAACCGGCAGCTGCAATAAGGATCATATTTATCTTTCGCCCGGCAGAAATAGAACGATGGCGAAAATCGTATTGCGCAATGGCTTTACGATTTCTTACCAGGCGGAGGCGGCCATACTTCTCCGGCTTGTTGGGGCGGATTCGAATCTTTGATTTCAATGGGATGCAGGCGGTTATGTCGTGTCATCCAGAAAATGATCAGGTCAATCCACCAGACAACCAGAGCAATCCCGATGAGCCACATTCCCCAGCCATAATCCCAGTTGCTGTTTTGCTCCAGCATCATCAGCGAAATCAGAAGAGAACCGATTCCGGCGAGAAACAATACCCAGCCAATTTTGTTGACGAAACTCCAGGGAAAATGGCTCAGATTTCGCTGTTTGCAGTCCTGATGCTGGCCAGTCAAATAGACGCAACCAAAGAGACCTCCGACGACGTAAAGTAAAACCAGACAAATAGCGGCCAACCCGGTTATAAAAATAAATGTCATCGTTAGACTAACATTCTACACGAATGATCGGTGCGAGGACGCAAGAATGCATTATTTTACCGTTAAGCAAGCAGACTTAAATATCTAGAAATTTCCGAGGGGCTACCGATGAACACACCGAAAAGGGGCCGTGACTTTCCGCCGGACATGGTATGGCCTCCGCCGCCACGAAGGCGCGATCCAGTAACTCCCGTGCGGCCAAAAGATTTCGCCACGCCCAGGGCCGTAGCTCTGTTCTACTTTACGACTTGCATACGCTACGGTTTCAGTTTCGGAGCAATATATGGCGGCGGTTTTGGGTTGTTATTTTATATCGCCGGCGCGATCTCCGGCATGTTGACGGGTGGAATGCTTGGTTTCATATTGGGTATTTTCGAAGGTTTGATCCTGAGCGCGATTGCCAATCGGCTCATTCATCATGGTCAGCCACTATACGTCGTCTCTACCTGGATACGCCGGACCGCTCCTCTGTGCACTCTGTTATTAGGCGCGGTGATTGTCTGGATTGTATTCCAGTCAGCAAGCGCGAATGATTTCCCCACCCTGCTTTCCCTGCCTGTCTATGCAATCGCCATATTTGCATCATGGCACGCCGCTTGTGTCGCTAGCAATAAATGCATGGAAGAATACGACGAGTACTGAATAGGGCACTGAAATGAGACAGGCTTCACTTGCAGGAATTCTCACATCACTGCTGTAAGGTACGGTGAGCGCAATAGGATATGCGGCGATGATGTGCCGTAAGGAAACTTATGACGACTACACCGGACAATGGGGCGAATAATGCTCCCGCAGAATATACAAACCCCGTAATCGACCGGGACTTCCCGGATCCTTGCATCTTTCGCGACGGCGATATTTACTACGCCTACGCAACCAACAGCGCCGGTCAGACTATGCCCTGCGCCCGGTCGGCCGACCTGATCCACTGGAGCGATCCCATTGATGCCATGCCGCACTTGCCGCCGTGGACAAAGCTTGCGCCCGGTATGACGTGGGCGCCTCATGTGCGGAAGTTCGGAGAGACTTATGTCGCCCACTTTACGGCACGGGACAAGGTACACGACACGCAGGCAATCGGCACAGCCATCAGTGCAAGCCCCGAGGGGCCGTTCACGTCCTCGGCCGAAACTCCCTTCATCTCACAGCCGGACCTTGGAGGCTGTATCGATCCGACCAGCTTCGTGGACGACGATGGCGCCCATTACCTGATCTGGAAAAATGACGGCAACAGCCGCGGTCAGGACACCTGGCTATGGATACAGAGTTTATCTTCCGGCGGCCTCAAACTTCAGGGCGAGCCGCAGCGGCTGATTAAACAGGACCAGTCATGGGAAGGCTCGCTGATCGAAGGCCCAACGGTATGGAAGTATGACGGCAAGTACTACCTGTTCTATTCGGCCAACGATTACGGAAACTGTAATTACGCAATGGGATACGCCGTGGCGGATAGCGTGACCGGACCATACGTCAAGCCGAGACAGGGAGCATGGGTTGCCAGCACATCTCAAATCTGCGGCCCCGGCGGCGAGGATATCATGATCGGTCCGGACGGAGAGACATGGATGGTCTATCACATGTGGCAGAAAGGCCCGCACAGTTACCGCAGCATGGCGATCGCTCGGCTTGCCTGGCGCAGCGGCGTCCCTTACCTTCTCGTCCCGTCCGATTCTTCATCGCCTCTCGATTCCACAAGAAACGAAACTCCCGACGTGTAGTAAAGGCGCGCATCGGCGTGGACGGTAATCGGGTGCATTTGGGCCGCTTCCCATGAGGGTATGGGCGCGCCACTGGAAAACGGCCGCAAGACTTCTTCGGCATCGTCACGCCGCGCCAGCCAAATGGCCTTGACATATTCACCGCCAGCTTCGTTTGCGGAATACGCGAATTTTGAATCAGTGGGAAGCGAGACATTCGCAGCCGCCTGGAGGCGCGCGTCATCGGCATTGCCGGATTCGGGATACAGTAAGTTGAGGCTGCCGTCAGTGTCAACTTCAATGACAATCAGATATCCGGCCGATGCCACCTTCGCCTTGAGCGTAAACTTTTCATCCGTGTAGAGGGTGCTACGGAGGGGCTTCATTTCAAGTGAGAGTTTCCGGTCATTCTGATGATCGGCGCAAAACTCGTTCCAGAGCGTGGTTTGTACCGCCTTTTGACGGAAGTCGGGAGGCGCATTGCGCGAATTGAAAACATCGACATTGGCGTATGCCGCTGTCAGCGCTGTGTGCTGCAAGCTTTGGGTGACACTGGTAACATCGCCAGCAACCTGGCGCTGTAGTACGGTCCAGGGGCGGCGTTGTGCCGAAAGGTGTTGAAGCAGCGAGTAGGTGAACACACCATGCCATGCGTCTCCAAAGGGCTTTTCAAACGCCGGTTCAGATGATGTGGCGGCCGCGAAATAGCAGATGTCGAAGTTGCGCGTCATTGCTTTCACGCCGATGACATTATCGACAGGCGCCGGATTATGCCCGTCGACGCCGAAAAAGTCGTAGTAACGTGATGTGAGCTTTTTGTGAAGCCCCTTCACAATGATGCTTCCGCGAGCCATTGCGCCGGACGAGCAAGCGTCGAGCAGTACGGTTCTGCCGGATGTGTGAATGCAGTCGATCGCCTCGAAAAGTTCATCTCGGGTGATGTAGTTAGTTCGACGCCGTGAGTTTGCATCCGATGGCAGAATGACCGGCGTTTGTTCCAGGTCGCGCGCGCCGTGGCCCGCGAAATAGAATACGAACCGTTCAGAAGGCGAACTGCCGGCGGCGATTGTCCTGAGAGCTTCCAGGATCCCATGACGCGTTGCTCGTTCATCAAGCAGCGTCGTCACCGAAAATCCGCAGGACGTTAACTTACGGCTCATTGCTCGCGCATCGTTGTCCGCACCGCTCAACGGTTCGGGAGCAACAAGGCCAGGGTATTTCTGAACCCCGATCACCAGCGCGCAGTCGGCATAGGCAAGCGTCGACGCACTGCTCCAGACGGCGAGTAATATGAGAGGCAAGATGCCTCGAAGCCACAGCTTATAGTGATCGGCAGACTTCATCTTCACTCCTCATAAGCCGGGCATTTCGCCCCATGCCTCAGAGATCCTTGCCGACAGGTAATTGTCCGACAGCCACGCGTAGCCATGATCGCCCCACTTCGCCCCGAGCGAATTGACAACTCGAAAGGCATGAAGGCGGTCGTCATATCCGACGACGCACAGCGCATGCGGCCCCAGCAATTTCGCTTCACGGGACGGCGCGTAGACGGCATTGTGATTTCCCTTGAAACGCCCGAAATCGTCCAGAACGCTTAACCCGATCACAAGAGGTTGCTTTCTCGTGTACAACCATGACTTCAGCGGATCAAGGTCGAGCTGCTTGCCCGGATACCGCTGACACAGGATCAGCTCGGCGCCGTGAGCCCGGTATTTAGCCGCATCCAGTCGAGCAGCTTTGGACGGCTCGGAACGTACGTCGCTCGGGTCCCAGGGCATCTCTTGCAGGGACGCACACCCCTGATCACGCAGAACGCTCATAGCTTGTGGAATGTACATCCCTTCGTTTCTCTGACCATGGTTATACTGATGCCACACAAACGAGGGACTGAAGCGATGCCGGTTTGACATCCGCAAGCTCTTATTCCAATGATAACGCCGGGCGACACCATAGGTAAAACAGTAATAAGCCGCACTCCAGGCCACACATGAGTAAGTATCTCCCTGGTCCATTACAGGCGGCATGAAGTCATCGAGGACGAACCGGGTCGGGAATGTCACTCCTCTTGCGATCATTGCAGGCGGATATGAGCGAAGCATCTCCGGTGTCGAGAACTTCAGCCCCAATGCCATCTCTTGCGTGCTATGTAGCGCTGGACTTATCCCACCAGGCTGGCGGCTGGATACGCCTTCACCGCCGCAGACAACCGGTGTCGCCATCACGATCAGCGAAACGGCAATTGACGCCGGCACGACAGCCGGCGCAGACGTGAGTTTGGATATAGCCGAGAGCTTTCGTTTCACAATGGGATGCTACTCCTTCACTCCTGCCGCCGTGAAGGCGGCGATCGTTTCGGCCTTTGTGTCTTCCCTTGATAGCGAATTGGGATGAGTGGCGTAGTAATAGGCGGTGTGCCCGGTGGCATCAACGATACCGGGCTTCGCTCCGGCTTCGAGCAGCTGCCGGCATATCTCGTACCCACTGCGCTCGGCGGCGTGCATCAGCGCCGTTCTCCCGCCGGAGTCCTGGAGATCCGGGTTCGCGCCGTCTTTCAGAAAGAGTCGAACGTCATCGATGACGTTGCATTTGGCGGCGATCATCATTGCCGTCGTTCCCGCAAAATCGACCGCGTCAACTTGCCGCCCTCCGGAGAGTATTGTGGCGGCGATGTTTGCGTCGCCGCCCGTGACAGCTCGCATCAACACTGTCGATCGATCGAACGTTCGCGCTGCCGGATTGGCGCCGGCGTCGATCAACAGTTTCACACCTTCGGTATTGTCGTTATGCACAGCGAACATCAGCGCGGTGTTTCCGGCGAAGTCGAACGCATTGGGATCGGCTCCCTTTGCGAGAAGAAAGCGGGTGACATCGCCATGACCGGACGAAGCCACTGAGGCCATGAGGGCAGTCGCGCCATATTTCGCACGAGCGTCGACGTTGGCGCCGGCATTGAGCGCCTGGTTCAGAGCGCCCACGGTCATGCCGGGGGGCGAGCTATAGAATTCGAGGATGTTACCGGCGGGATCTGTCCAGAGGGCGACATAGCGTTTGACAACCTCGGACGAAGGATCCGGCCGGGCCTGCGGGTCGCAGTCCGCAAGGACCATTGATCCCAAAGAAGCCCGGCCGTCGGGAGTTTGAGTCCGTTTCCGGAGGGCTGCATAAGCTTGAACGGAGGAGCGCAGATATTCCTTGAGACTGTCAAAGGTGACAGCATGCGTCCGCGTGTCCACAGCGCCCTGTGTGCCGGAAAGGCCTAAAATCAAGAAGTGCGTGAAGACAGATTCGTTGAAGTCACTGGGATCGCCTTCCAGACTGATTTGCTTTGCCCGGCACGACTGAAGCTCGGCCACTTCCGGACCAAGCTTCCCCATGTGCAGCCCCGTCCCGAATTCGTTCGGCTCCATCCCTTTGCTGCCGAGCAGATTGCGGCATGCGTCGGTGACAAGGAGGGCGCGATGTGGCCCAAGCGCATCCAGACGCTCACGGATCGCACTGTAGTTGATGCAGCTTGTGGCGATGTGGTCAGGATCGCCGTCCTCGGGAGCGAGCCAGTCGGTGTCGACGCCGTCGGCATCATGTCCGCGAGTGCCGTGGCCGCTGAAGTAGAAGACCACTTCACTTTTCCCTGGAATTATGGCGTCATAAAGGCTTCGGAGAGCGATATTGATGTGGCGCTGCGTGGGACGCAACTGCGGGCTCGTGCCAGGATCGTCGGTCATGAGCACCACTTTGTCGAACCCCAACCGGTTCTTAAGCAAGCGCGCGAAATCTCTTGCATCCGTGTTACACACGTGAAGGGGCGCGCATGTATCGTAGTCGGTAACGCCGATCACCAGGGCGTATTTCGTATATTGCGGCGTGGCGGCAACTGGCACCTTACGGATACTTTTGCTCGTATCTATCGCGGATACGGGCAATTGAGCCGCCGTAAATAGACACAGGATACAAAATAAGAACGGCATGAAGCTGTGTCTGCGATTTCCAGTCATCGACAAATCCCCTTGTGACCGTAACGAAACAACTAGTGCGGAATTGGAGCCCCAAACTTTTGCAGATGATTTGGGCCGTTAGGAATGACCTGTGGAGCTACAATCTTAGGTGGAGCGTGGTTCGCGATATTGTGCGCCCCGAACCGGTTGTACAGAATAATGGCGATAGCAAGGAGCGCCGCGGCCGACATTGCGGCAACAGCAAACCTCGTATTCCAGGTCAATCTCGAAATGCGGAAACTCAGCCGCTGCGGCGCGCCCTCGATTTCTTGGGGAGATCTCTCACGAACGCGGCGAATCAGCTCGGGTGTAGAGAGGCCTGACGCCGGCGGCTCCGTATTCTCACTCGGTTCTGCGGTTTTCCGCACAAGCTTCGACAATTCGACGATCCGAAGAGCGCAACTATCACACAGATTCGTGTGATCCGAAACCGGCTGCCGGCGTTCTTTAGTGAGGCTGTCTTTCAGGAAATCAAGCAGGGTTTCGTCGGAGGGACATTGTCCAATTTCCTTTGGACTGCTTTCGGCGAGGGCAGAGGCGACTGTTTCGAAGAAGGCAATCTGGCGGGAACATGGCAAGCAGCCGGCGATGTGCTTCTCGATCGTCACGCGCGCATCCGTTTCAAGCAATCCCTCATGATACCGCTCCAATTCTTCTACCGATGGATGATCGTCGCTTGGCTTGCTATTCTGAGCGGAAGGGTGGTTGCTCATAATTCCGCCCCCTCGTCATCTGGCGTGTTGGAATTAGACGGCGGCAATGTATCCAATTTGTCCTGAATCGCGTGATATTTTTCAACAATTTTATTGCCCAGATCCTTAAAGCCGGTCCCCCACTCATCCAGCATGATCTTCACTCGAGTCTCGTCGATCCAGGTATCCTCATCGCGCACGTTTACAATCTGACGGGCTAGCCGCTCGCGTATTGCTCGTAGAAGGCTCGTGACACGTTCGGATGTAAGATCGCGATATCCAAGTGACGTCAGCATTGCTGAAATTTCTTTAACGGTAAACGGCCGCCACTCATTTTCACCTGGGATCGGGCTTACATGCAGGGTAAGGCAATCGTGGCGCAAGGCAAGGAGCAATTTGTTCGTCGCCGTCTCATTTCGAATGAACATGCGTAACAGCGACTCTAAAGCGTTCCGGTCGACCAGTTCTGCGAAGTCAACAGCGTCAGCTGATATGTCGATCGCATTTTCATCCTCGTCGCCGTTGCCCAGTCCCGTGTTCAGGGAAATCGCGGTATTTCCCACGGTTCTTGGAGCTACAAGGTATGTCCAGTAGTTCTCATTCGATTGCTTCCGCAGAATCTCCGCGATTCGTTCTCTAGCCGTTTCGGCCTCTGCGCGCGAGAGTTTTGCCGAAGCTGCAGCCGCGTCGAGTGAATCGCCAAAGACTAACCGTTTAAACAACGCCTGGTGTTTTTTGGGAAGATGCTGCAGACACTTGGGAATATTGACCCGGCCCTTTGTCTCACGCAGATAATCCGATTTCATGGAATAGAAATTGGGCCTGGGTGTGCTGCCGGGGATCTTCGTATTCAGAAACGGAAACAGCCATGTGTCAAGGTTACATTCTCCAAGATAGTCAGCAAAGGTCTTGAGGATGTAATGGTATACGAAGAGATAGGCGTCCATAGCCGTATCGCACATCAGATCGTATCTTACATATTTGCGGTTTTTGCCGTATCCCGGACAGTTTGGCCGGCACCAGTCCCCACATAGCCGCACTGCAATGTAGAGAATACGCGAATCGAATCGTCTCCGAAATTCGTCCCAGGCCGCCTCATCGTTCTGTTTAAGCCGATCCGCGAGTCTCTTATCATCTGCAGGCGAACTACTCACAGCCTCGATTTCCCTTCGGCGCAAGTGAATCGGACTTTAGCAAGCATGGGCTATTTTACCTAATCGCCCATGAATACGGAGTTAGAAATGCTGCAATGCTTACATGTTCGGTACTGTTTTATCAACATTCCCCTAAAGCGCGCAAAAAAGTAAATTTGTAACGAGCACAAATTCCCCACAATGCTGCCGTCTCATCTCGTCAACGACACGGCATGATGCCGTCATGAAAAGGAACCGCTATGAGACCCGCCCTTGTCTTCATTCGCATGCTCATGATTTGCGCCTGCTTGTCTTGCGCCATGTTACGCGCATGCACAGCGCAAAACACGGAATTGCCTCACTGGTCACCCAGCCTCGAAGGAAGCGTCCAATCGCATTACCTTGGACCGGATTCGTTTACAATCATTACGTTCTCAAATGCGACTCAGCAACCATTGAACGTTTACTGGCTTGATTACAGCGGAAAGCGCTCTTTTCAAGGCACGATGGAGCCAGGCAGCGGCCTATACGAAGGAACCTTCTTAGCCCAGCCATTCCTTGTGACAGACGCCAATAATGTGGGCCTCTTCATTGTCATGGCTGAATCGCAGCCCCCTTCCTCGGGGACATGGAGCGCAAATGCGGCTGCATCGGGAGTCGACTATCGGCAAACTCCGGCAATCGATCACCATCAGGGGTTTGCGGCGCATAACGATATCTCTGCAAACGGATCCACGATATTCTCTGGAACATCGGCGTTATTGACTCCCAGCATCAACTGGCTGGCGGGCACTGTTTTTGCAAACCGGCCGGTCAATGTATCCCAGTTTGCGACCAGCTTCACGTTCTTGATAAACAATTTCGGTGGAGATCCCATTCTGGGCATCGGAGCAGACGGCATCACTTTCATCATTCAAAGCAACTCTCCCCAGACCGTAGGCGCTGCAGGCGGTGATATCGGTTATACAGGCATACCCAACAGCGTAGCCGTCAAATTCGACATCTTTCAGAACGGCCTGGATCCCTCGAATAACTGCACCGGACTGTTTACGGGTGGAAACGCGCCTCTGGGTGGAATCGATCTCAGCCCCACTGGATTGAACCTGCGAAGCGGAGACCTGTTTCGAGCCGATTTGGACTATGACGGCGCGAATCTGAACGTTCTAATAACGGACACGCAGACGAAGGTTTCCGCAGCCCAATCCTATGCGATCAACATTCCGGCGGCAATCAACTTCCCGATGGCCTATGTCGGATTCTCGGCTTCCACGGGCGCGTCCAATGCTACACAAAGCATCGCGGCCTGGAATTTCGAGGCGGCTCCGCTCGTAGTTGTCGGTAACAACGACTCCACGATCGAAGCCTTCAATGGAGCGGGTATCGGGACACAGTTTAACGTTAGCGGCAATGTCAACGGTCCATATGCTCTCGCCTACAACCTCGCGGGTTTCCTATTCGTTGCTAACAGTAACGATAACACGATCGACGTTTTCAACGGAGCGGGAGCAGGCGTCAAGGTCAATTTTAACGGAGACCTCAATGCTCCACGTGGCCTGGCTTTCGATCAGAATAGCAATTTGTATGTCTCCAACTTTGGTGACAACACGATTGAGAAATTCAATCTTGCAGGTGTCGGCACGAAGTTCAACGTGAGTGGCGACCTGAACCAGCCTTTTGGCCTGGCTTTCGATACCACCGGCAATTTATATGTCGCCAATAGGGGCGACAACACAATTGAGAAATTCAACCAGGCAGGCGTTGGCACGAAGTTCAATGTCAGCGGCAACCTTAACGCGCCACGTGGCCTGGCTTTTGATAGCGCCGGCAATCTGTATGTTACGAACAAGAATGACAATACGATCGAAAAGTTCAACAGCGCCGGTATCGGTACGCAATTCAATGTAAGCGGTGATCTGAACCAACCCGCAGGTCTCGCATTCGACACCGCCGGCAATCTCTACGTCGCCAATCAAGGAGACAATACTATCGAGGTGTTCAATAGCGCCGGTATTGGCGTTCCATACAATATTGCGGGGCACCTCAACTTACCGCTCGGCCTTGCGATCGCTCCGGATACTGCCAACCTCGTCTATTCAATTTCTGTCAACCCCGCCTCCGTATTCGGAGGCTCAGCAGCTACCGGCACGGTCACTCTAAATGGCCCTTCTCCGGCCGGTGGATCTACCGTAACCCTGAGCAGCAGCGATCCATCGGCTATCGTCCCGGCGACGGTGACCGTGCCTGCGGGAGCGATTTCGATGACATTCCCTGTCACGACAGTTCCCGTCGGCGTAACCACAGCTTCCACCCTTACCGGCTCTCTAAACGGTATTCCAATCACAACCTCGTTCACCGTACAGGCGCCTCAGATCTCATCCTTCACCGTTTCACCGGCATCCGTGGCCGGAGGCGGCAAGGTGGCCGCATCGATAAAGCTGACATCGCCCGCACCAGCCGGCGGCGAGACGGTCACGATCCAGAGTAATAACGCGGCCGTGCCATCCAGCCAGGTGACGATTGCGGCCGGAGCAACATCCGGATCAGTCTCCATTCTGACCGGCGGCGTGGATGCATCGACGGCGGTGACACTTACGGCGTCAGCCGGCGGCGTTTCTAAGACGGCAGTGGTTACCGTAACACCCGCAGTGCTGAATGCGCTCACCGTCAGCCCAAATCCCACCTATGGCGGCAACAATACGATCGCAGCGGTCTTGCTGAACGGCCTGGCCGGCCCCAGCGGCATTAAGGCAGCGCTATCCAGTTCGGACGGGACCACCATTCCCGCGGGAACGATCGTGAATATCCCGGCAGGAGCATCCAAAGCGGCCTACACCTTCATTCCTGCCGTAGTCACCACGCCCACGACGATGACGATCACTGCTACGGCCGGGGCGGTCAGCAAAGCCGTCGTTCTGACGGTGAATCCGGCGGTTCTCACCACCCTGACTGTCCCGACGACAGTGAGCGGCGGCGCGATCGCCACGATCAAAGCGGCACTGAGTTCGCCGGCTCCGGCAGGTGGTCTCACGGTGACCGTGACAAGCAACTCACCGGCGCTCTCAGTAGGCTCCGGAACGATTGCGATTGCAGCCGGAGCAACGAGTGGCACACTGACGGCGACCACGATACCTGTAGACAGTGACACACCGGTGACTGTAACAGCAACTCTTGGCTCGGTAACCAAGACGGCAACCATCACCGTGAAGGCAGCATTGCTGTCGTCTTTGTCTGTCGGCCCGAACCCGGCCTATGGCGGTAACAAGACTACCGCGTCCGTCATATTGACAGGCAAGACCGGCCCCAGCGGACTAACGGTGTCGTTATCAAGCTCGGATGGGACGACCATTCCCGCAGGGACGACATTGAACATCCCGGCAGGCGCAATCAACGCGGCCTACAGCTTTACACCGGCCGTAGTCACTACATCCAAAACTGTGACGATCACTGCGACACAAGGGGCGATCAGCAAGTCAGCGGTCTTGACGGTGAATCCTGCAGTGTTAACTACACTGAGCGCTTCGAGTGTTTACAGTGGTCAGTCAGATCCAATCAAAGCGACGCTCAGCTCACCGGCTCCGGCAGGTGGCCTTACGATAACCGTGACAAGCAACTCACCGGCGCTATCGGTAGGATCCGGCACGATTACAATCGCCGCCGGAGCGACGAGCGGCACACTGACAGCGACGACGATACCTGTAGACAGTGACACGCCGGTAACGCTCTCGGCAAGCCTTGGCGGGGTCACGAAAACGGCATCGGTGGTTGTAAAGGCGGCCACCCTCTTGTCTATGTCCATCTCGCCGAACCCCGCTTATGGAGGAAATAAGACCACGGCTGCCATCGCTTTGAACGGCCAGGCAGGCCCCAGCGGACTTACGGTGGCCCTGTCTAGCTCCGACGCCATTACCATTCCGACCGGCACAAGCGTTACCATTCCGGCAGGAGCGATCAACTTTGCCTACAGCTTCACACCAGCCGTAGTCACTGCACCAAAAACTGTAACGATCACTGCGACACAAGGGGCGATCAGCAAGCCAGTCGTTCTGACGGTGAATCCGGCGGTTTTAACGACTCTGAGCGCTGCGAGTGTCTACGGCGGGCAGGCTGCGGCAATCAAAGCGACACTGAGTTCACCGGCTCCGGCAGGTGGTCTCACAGTGACAATAACAAGCAACTCACCGGCGCTCTCCGTAGGCTCCGGAACGATCGCGATTGCAGCCGGAGCGACGATAGGCACACTGATAGCAACCACGGCTCCTGTTAACAGCGACACGCCGGTGTCGCTCTCGGCGAGCCTTGGCTCAGTGACCAAGACGGCGTCGGTGGTTGTAAAGGCGGCCGTATTATCGTCGCTAATCGCTTCGCCGACATCGGTTCAGAACGGGAAAACAGTGACATTCAAGGTAATACTGGGCTCCGCATCTCCTACCGGTGGTCTGGCAGTCTCGTTGTCCGGCGGTTCAACCATACTCCCCGTTCCTGCCTCAATTACGGTTCCGGCGGGCTCCAGCAACGCCATCGCAACCGTGACAGCAGCCGGCGCCACTTCGAGTACGCAGGTAACTGTGACGGCGACCCTCGGCTCAGTGACCAAGACAGTGACAGTCACCGTCTCTCCCTAAGCCGTTACTTGTCGTGATGTTGGGCAGATGGCAGGCGACCATCTGCCCAACCAGATAAAAATCCGCGCCAGCCCCTCTCCCCACTCAGCTATCTTATCCACCATCTACATGTCTCTCACGGAAGGGAATGGAGCGCGTAATGGAGAACGGAATGTCGCCATACGCTGACACGAACAAGCGTGAGTTTGTCAGCAGCGCTTTATACCGAGGGAGATATCGAATGACCGAACAGGGAATAACTCGGCGTGAGTTTGTTAAGAAGGCGTTTGTCGGCACGGCGCTGTCCAGCGGGTTTGCCGCGGCGGTGATGCCGGTCGGCGCAGCGACGATTCATACGGACAGCAACGGATTGATCGCGGGAGAAGTTCAAATACCGACAAAGGACGGCAAGATACCTGCATATCGGGCAATGCCAAGCACGGGCGGCCCGTTCCCGGTCGTGCTGGTAGTGCACGAGATATTCGGCGTCCATGAACATATCCAGGATGTCTGCCGGCGGTTTGCCAAGCACGGTTATCTCGCCATTGCGCCTGCGCTCTATGCGCGTGAAGGCGACGTTTCCACGATTGCGGACATCGGCGATGTCATGAAAAAAGTCGTCTCCAAGGTTCCCGACGGACAGGTCATGACAGACCTCGATTCCACCGCGGAATGGGCATCGCAATCGGCGGAAGGCGACGCCAACCGGCTGGGCATTACAGGCTTCTGCTGGGGCGGCCGCATCGTGTGGCTGTACTCGGCCCACAACCCGAATGTAAAAGCCGGCGTGGCGTGGTATGGGCAACTCGTCGGAGACACCTCGGAGCTTAAGCCCAAGAACGCCGTTGATATCGCCCCCACCCTCAAAACACCTGTCCTTGGACTCTACGGCGGCCAGGATACCGGGATCACGGCAGACGCCAGAAGCAAGATGCTCGATGCCCTTAAGACAGGGCATAGTCAGTCGGAGATAATCGTCTATCCTGATGCGCCCCATGGCTTCCATGCCGACTACCGCCCGAGCTACCATGAGGCCGACGCCAAAGACGGCGACAAGCGAATGTACTCCTGGTTTAAGAAATACGGAGTGTAAGGACCGGTACTGTCCATAGCAAAATGGCTGTAAGGACGCTCGCGCCGTTGCAGCAGACCAGATATTACGCATAATTACGTTTATGCGCAAATTACCCTTAGTCCTAATGTCAATGATTGTCGCGACCTCGGCGACGCTCTGCCTTGCCAAGCCTGCCCCGCCGGTTGCAGCAAAATCTGCAGCCGGCGGCGTCAAGGTCGCGTTTGGTTCGCGGGGGCTGGCGTCGATTAAGGTTGACGGCGATGAGTTCCTGGCAGATGGACAGCCCCAGGTAAAATCTGTCTGGTTTACAGGTCTTGACGGAACTGCCCGAGAACGTGAAATCGGACGCCATATGACATTCCTCGGTTTCGGAGGACGCCTCGTCACGCACAGTTACAAATGGGGTTCCGTCGGCTATATCTACAAACCGACAGCGAACGGCGTCGATATCGATGCCACAATCACGAACACATCGCCTGATGTCCTGAGCGGCATCATGGTGCAGTTTCTATCTCTGCGGCCAACCGGCAAAACAACATTCCGTGACGGCGTTCGCGCCGGTTCGGGCGTAGATTCGCCAACGGCCGTGCAGTTCGACGACGGCAAGCATACATTGGCGATTGTCAATGAAGACCTATCCCGGCCCCTGTACGCAGGCTTCCCGGCCAGCGATGACAAGAAGCCTGCCGTAACGCTTCCTCTGCTCGCAGCAACATACCACGCAGACATATTCCCTCATCCATGGCTTGGCGCGCCGCACATCGACCGGCCGATCTATCCCGGCGAATCGGACCATCTGCATATCTCACTGCGCGCCTCTCGCACTCCGGCCGGGGGCAAACAGCTCGACCTTTGCCGGGATGTCGAGAACAAGTATGCTGCGGCATTCCCACAGCGGCTGGTCTGGAAGGATCGCCGGCCGATCGGTTACCTGAACCTGTGCACGACCGCGCCACACCCCGACACCGGCCGCAATCCGCGCGGCTGGTTCAACAACGACCCTGCGGTGGATGTTACGACGGATGATGGACGGAAAGAACTCGGCCGCCGTCTTCTAGCGCTTGCCGATTCCAGCATTCCGCACCTGAAGGCGACAAACGCTCAGGGGGTGATCATCTGGGACGCGGAAGGGCAGGAGTATCCTCACGCCATGAGCTACATCGGCGATCCCAGACATTTGCCACCGGAGATGGAGCCGATAGCCGATCAGTTCTTCCAGAAATTCCGCGATGCCGGTCTGCGAGTAGGTGTGTGCTTGAGGCCGCAGAAGCCGATGAAGACTGTATATGGAGATGTCGCAGAGCAGGTACAGGTTGTGGATGACGTCTACAATCTGAACGACAAGATCGCCTATGCAAAGAAACGCTGGGGCTGCACCCTATTCTATGTCGACTCCAACGTGCATTTCGACCCGGCCGGAAGGCCCGACGACGAGAAGGCGTACGAGCTTCTGTCCGCCTCTCTGTTCGAGCAGGCAGCCAAGGCAAATCCCGATGTGCTCCTGATCCCCGAGCAGCAGACGACCCGCTATTACGCTTACGGCGCGCCATATGACGAACTGCGACAGGGAACGGCGGCTACGCCGGAAAGCGTCCGCCGCGTCTACCCCGGCTCGTTCACCGTTATCAGTGTCGCCACCGACACGTCAGGTGGTCCACTCGATACCCGCCGCGCGGAGCTTGTCGACGCCGTTCGCCACGGAGATATCCTCCTCTTCCGCGCATGGTACGAGACACCGGAAATGAAGCCCGTCCAGGAGATCTATCGCGCAGCAGGCCGGTAATCTCCGTTCCCTGATAATTCTCAAAACTTTTGCAACAAGTTGTCGATTCAGGAGGGCAGCGTTCGACTAAAGGATGTGCGGACCTCAGAGCGGTCCGGCAAACAGTAATCGACCTGCGTGCGCATCGATGTCGCGCAGGTAACAGCCAGGCTAAATACAGATCAAAGGGAAACATCATGCAAAAGATCACTCCGTTCCTGTGGTTCGACGACAACGCCGAAGAGGCAATGGACTTCTACCTCTCCATTTTTAAGGACTCGAAGGTAGGAAGCGTATCCCGCTACGGAGAGGCAGGCCCTGGCCCTGCTGGAGCGTTCATGGTAGGGACGTTTCAAATCGAAGGCCAGGATTTCATGGTGTTAAACGGCGGATCTCACTACAAGATGACACCGGCCATCTCGTTCATGGTGCACTGCCAGAGTCAGGAAGAAATCGACAATCTGTGGGACCAGTTGCTCGAAGGCGGAGAGGCAATGGCATGCGGGTGGCTCACCGACAAGTTCGGAGTAACCTGGCAGATCACACCGACAATTTTAGGAGAGCTTCTGCAGGATGAAGATCCTGAAAAGGCAGGCCGGGTCATGCAGGCCATGATGCAAATGATCAAACTCGACATCCCCACGCTACAGAAAGCTTACGACAGAGAGTAATGAAGAAGCGACAGGCCTGATTTCACTAGAATCAGGCCTGCCGTCAATCAACTGGTCACCATCGAGTTACTTTATTTGCGATTTTCTGTAAATTGCTGGAGCGGTTCCAGCGTCATTATGCCGACAAATCAGCTTTTCATGTATCCACGGCAATTGCGCCTATTTTCTCATTTCCGACAAATACGATGCGGAATATAGTGTCGGTCAGAGACTATCCGTCATGTCAACGATTTCTGAACTGTTTCAGTTCAAGTCATTCTGCTATGACGATTTGTGTCTAATTAAGCAGCACTCGTAATAAAGTACACTATGGTGCAGTTGAAGCAATATCTAGTTTTGTTGTAAAAGCTTTTGCAGTGATCTCATTTTTCCCTTTGCTTGGCAATGGCATAAACTCAAGCCGATACAGTTTGCCTTTTCCGTCTGCAGCAATATTATCGATCGTACCAAATGGATCATCAGGAAAGTAAACTACCGGCTCGACCAAATGACCATCGGGGTTCATGATGGCAACGGACACATCATCTTCATTTATTTCAGATGCAAGTGCAGCCGAATTGCTGCCAACTAAATACATGTTTCCATTTATATCGACAATCATTTTGCGCAAGTTACTTAGAATTGTTCTCATCCCAGCAGCATGAATATCTACCATAACTGACCGTTCACTCTTTAACCTTTGATCTAGAGGAGCACGATTTGTTGATTCATGAGAGACATCAGGAGATAAAGGTCCCTGAGGTTGAGTATCCACTACAGGTATTTCCTTCGGATCCTTAGCCAGTTGTTGATTGGGGTTACGCACAGTCTCAGGGAAAGTGTTTGTGGGGCCAACATCGTGCGCCACGTTAGGAGCTGGCAGTAAGTCAACCATTTTTTTAGTCATTTGACTTGCTTGCATACCAGGCAGTCCTCCTGGAATTCCTGTTGCCTCATATGCTCTTCTATAGGCCAAGATCTTTAACTGTTCTTCTCGTACATCCAGAATATCTTCGACAGGTAAATCATATTGGTCGGCCAAAGACTGATAAGTTTCCCCACCCAATAATCGCGTCACGACATCGCTAAGTGATAACCATGAATTGTGTGCACCTTCAACAATCTTAAGACTGCCCGCTATTTCGGATTGTGATAGTCCGAGCACCCTAGCACGTTCCAGGTCAGGATAGTAAAGGTTTTGATCTAGAAGCAAATTGTAGTCTATTTGAGGCGGAGCGACCACAGGCGGAGCGACCACAGGCGGAGCGACCACAGGCGGAGCGACCACAGGCGGAGCGACCACAGGCGGAGCGACCACAGGCGTAGCGACCACAGGCGGAGCGACCACAGGCGGAGCGACCACAGGCGGAGCGACCACAGGCAGAACAGCTACGGCCTTGTACAGTCGAACAGGTAGAGTTGATATCCGGATCAAGAATTCGGGCTTGCTTGCCACAGGTTTTACCAAACGATAAACCAAGCCCGTTTCGGAATAGACCGTTCGATAAATATAACTATCACCCTCTGGATCAGACCTTCCATTAATGCTGAGCGGCTGTCCCTCTTGAGTCGTAATTACAACACCTGTTGATGAGAAGAACAGCGTTGTTCGATTGTCGTCGTTGAGCGTCACTGCCAGCGCCCCCTCCGGCAACGGAAAAAGAGCGTCAATCGTGCAGCTTACGTTTACCTGCCAATCAGCCTTCCCTTGTTCATTGAAGCAGGTGATTGTATTGAGTGAACTACCTGATGTGGTATAAACCCGTCCTTGACTACTGACTGCGATGGATCCCAAATTGCCCTGATACACCTGGGTAATCATTCGCAGCTTCCCGCTTTTATCAAACTCTTTGACAACGTGATTTACTGAATCCGCAACGAAAACATTGCCACTTCTAGAAACGCATATCCCGGAAGGGCCTGTGGATAGCTCGCTCTCAGTATCCAAGCCACCATCCGGCACATACATCCCAATCCGATCGTCTAAAATGCCTAACTTCGCGTCTTCTTCATCTGGTCCGCTGAGTTTCGAAAATAGTTTTTCCCATCGTTGTTGATCTGAACCACGCGCCGGTGATGGAGCTTTGGCCACCAGCATAGGGTTAGTTAAGCCCTTAGCTTGAGATGCAGTTCCCGCGGCGACACTACACAATAACGCAGTTACGATAATGGATGATATGACAAAACGATCTATGCCCCATTTTTCCTGTCCACATTTCGACATAGTAATATAGATTCTCATCGCACTCCTCCTCTTACACCATGCGCGTTACCCGATCCAGTGATACTACTTGCGGGACGCGTCCGAATATCGACGCGCTTCAGCTTTGGATCGTAGCTTATATGCCATCCTAATTGAGTTACAAATGACAATGGAGCCATTGAGCGTTCACTTATCAGACGTGGTGTCCTTTCCAACACTACGTGTCTGTCATTTACCTTGGCAGCGGTTTGCTTCAGTACAAGAATGATATATGGATCGCCTTTAACATGCCTTCTCAAGCTGGGATAGGCTTCAACACGCCTCCACCCCAGATCTCTTCGAGGCACCCAATTAACAGTAAAATCGGCCGTTTCAAGCACAGGACGGACCTGCGCCATAACTACACCCTGCAAAGGAAATGGACGTACAACAAATGGAACGCGGTGTCCATCTACATATACAAAACGAACGGGCGCGCCATATGGAAGCTTGTCTTTATGAGGATCATTTACATGTGGATCAATCACCACAATCGGAATATTATTATTATTAGGTATGGGCTTAGGAGGATCATTTTGAGGTATATGAGAACTATCAAGAGGTGGAGTCACACTGACAATCGGATTTTTCCCTACATCTATATTGCCGTGAATCATCACACTTCGTTTTATTAACCTATATCCTTTGTAATCATCGCGGTTTATCCATTTGTTTAGTGAACTTGGTTTAGATACTGATGTTGTATCGTCTCCACCTGCGGCCTCAATTATCGTGATTGCATCCGCATTGCGGCTCCAGATAGTAACAACGTGCCCATCATGTTTCTTTGATTTGACCCTAACAAGCAAATCCCCTGGTTGTATTTCCGCTCGTGAAATAGGCTTGGTAATAAGAGCACCAGCTCCGCCCGTGGCCAAACTTGCCGTGTTGACATTTCGGTTAGGTGGGCCGCTATATTCTTCAAAATGACCTGACGTCTCACGCAATGCCAGCTGCATAGCTGCTTCAATCAATCCAGAGCAATCGATACCATGTGACGAGGAGTTAGCATCGTCCCATCCGGTAGATCCTCCCCAAGAGTATCCCCCCCATGAATATGGAGTCTGCTGAAACATAGAAGCATATTCCAAAAATGGATCCCCTTTAGGAACACTTGCATCACGTACTGCAATTCTAGTAGCAAATGCCTCAGGAAATACTTTGCTTTCCCTGTCCGCCCCCTTACTATATAACCACTGTTTCTTACCGTTAACCTCTATATAAAATCTACGCGTACCAGATTTCAGTGAATTGCTCTCAATGCTTTGATTTTGGGAAGAGAATATTGGAAGATTAGCCGCTCTTGATACCAGTTCATTGAAATGTGCTCGCGATGATCGAGCAAAAACGGGTTTACCAGCCATATTGAAGTAACGGTCCTTCGCATCTTTACCTACCTCTTTTTTAGGAAAAACCCAATGTCCAACTTCAAACCAGTCTATGTTGGGCCAATCCCAGTTAGATTTCCATTGATGGATAGAGCTACTGTCTATTATTATCCGTTCAGGCCAATTTCGCCCCTTGACGCTCATATTCGGGCCACTAATTCCAAATCCTTCGCTTCCAGTCATCCATATTGGACCATCTGAAGCAACGATATGCAAATCAGTATAAGGTACATTATCAACATAAATCAACGCCACTAATCGCACAGGCTCGGTACTTAAAGGATATGCAGAATGCGTCTCAAGAGACTGATATCCAACACGAACTTTGGTAATATTGAGATTCTGAGCAAACGATGCGTAAGAGTTCAGAAACAGGAATATTGCGGACAAAATCAAAATATGAAGCACAGAGTAATTTCTGCTCTTGTTTTGATTCCGATGATAACAATTACCACCGTAAATGATTCCAGCACAAGCTTTAATCATATATTTTAACATTTGGTTTATTATCTCCATCAAGACGTACAGCGACTTTTACGTCGCATAGCTCATTCGATAATATAATAAGTATCAGCATTATTACTTCTACTGACATTTGGGCGATCGAATCGAATGTAACTTTCTTTAACTTCACCGCGAGCGTTCCATTGATCTAGAACGTGAATCCCGCCTTCATCATGCTCCAGGTAAATAGCTGCATGCCGCCCTTTAGAATCAGTCGGATATTTCCCATGCTCGTTAAAAGTAGCAATAGAAGTACCCGCAGGAATACTTCCGGGGCGCGCATCTTTAATATGCGCACCAGCCTTCCAATTCACTGTGGGAGGCGTTCCAGCAGCTTGATGTAAAAATTCAACGCATTCCGTGTTACCACTCTTATTAGCCCATTTTTTGGGGCCGAATACGGCTTCTTTTGGTATACTCAATCGATATGGCGCTATAACACCGGCATCTGAGCTTTTCGATATTGGAGTCGCACACTTATCACTGGCATTCACACCGGATGCGTTAGCTACATTGTTCAGAACGATACCCATCGATGTAGTACTGATACTTGCATTCAGACAAATCCAATTGCATCCCTCAACGATGCGATTGAGACTTCCACGAGCTAGCCCTGGTACCTCGACAATATTATCATCCTGGCATGTTACAGGAACTCCGTCAACATACACATAGGTATTCATAGTTTGGGCTACCCCCGTTCCATCCGGCCCCGCAGCACTCGTTAAAGGGCAGATGTGCTGATCAATCCCTGCTCGCCATACTGCCCTTCCTCCGGCAAAGACCGTGGCACTGCCAGGGCCCGGCCCTAATGGGGCGCCGTGTTCCGTCTGGTCTCCGACTCGAGCAATATTTTTGCTATCCATGTGCTATACCTGGAGTTTACCTGGAAGCGACAGTATCACGCTGTAACGATAATGCGGAGAGTATCCCGTTCACCATTGCTTTTGTTAACGCTAATTTCCCCTTCACGCTCAACACATAATTTTCGTCACTATGGTTCTGGAGATTACACATTTCAATTAGTACAACTGGCACCTTTGAGTAGATAGACCCAGTCAATGCGCCTTGGCGTGCCCCAACGTCTGTCTTCTCATCTCCCATAAGTCCAAGATCCGGAAGCTGATTGCGCAGTGATTCACGCATAGCCACATGAAATCGATTTGCCGCCTCTTCACTTTGTTCAATAACGTTAGGAGATGGTCCACGAGTGCCATCTGCCGCTACTCCTATACGTGTAGGACAATATATAGCAACTCCACGCTTTGTCCGGCCATCGCAATGCAGACGAAGCATAAGAGCAGCGTTAGAGGAATTGGCAATCTCGGCCCGTCGCCGGTTCGATACATTTTGCCCCTGAGATTGTTTCGTAAGAACAACTGTAATACCAATTTTCTTTAAATCTTTTTGAAGCAGTTGAGCATACAACCAGTTCACAGCAATTTCTGTAGTACGAGACCCACGGGTTCCTTGGCTGTAGTCAGAGGGGTGCCCCGGGTCTATGCACACAACTATTTGCGATGTGCGTTTGTGGTCTACAGCATCCATTGGTCTGCTCTGCAAGGGAGCTTCAACAAACATATAGTAAACCAAAACAATCGCGAAGAATAAGGCGCTCCAATATTGAAGAGATCGCTTTTGCGACGTGACGCGCCCCAAATCGTATAACAAAGAACTCTTTAGATTCAAGGGTTTCTCCCCATTATACAAGTCATCTCTTTACTTCAAAGCCATGACGGGCTTCATCGTAAGAAATGTTAGTCCAATCTAATTTCTGCAAAGCTCCTCCATTCTGGTCTTCCTTTTTCTTAACGAGCGTGACGAATGCATTCTCATCAGTTGTTAGTTTTATGTTGTTATCGTCTGTTTCACTCTTATATCCTTTTGCCGCAAAATAATCGGTCACTGCTTTATTTTCGAATTTTCTTCCGTGTCGCGCATACATTTCATTTCGCATGATAGACAGCAGTATCCGTTTGTGAATGTGCGTAGGCTCGTCCTTACATTCACTGAGTATCTCGTCAACACCATTTTCATCAAGGAACTTGTTGCTAAGGGCAGGAAAAAAACTAGAGCTATAAAAAACACTCGTGGATGGGTCTTGTCTAATAACTGGAGGGATTGTGCCACCACCTCCCTCTTGTCTAATAACTGGAGGGATTGTGCCACCACCTCCCTCTTGTCCAATAACTGGAGGGATTGTGCCACCACCTCCCTCTTGTCCAATAACTGGAGGGATTGTGCCACCACCTCCCTGAGGTCTCAGGGCGATGTATACCAATACGGCAAGAGATATAGTAACCAGAACAATCAGAATCTTACCGACACTAGTAGATTGCATCTGCTTCTCGCCTTTCAACTATTACTTGCTAAAATTGCAAGTTTCCTATATACATTCCGACCAGTTCACTTGTAATGTTGCCTCGTTATCGATAAGTCGATATTTACCAGAGTTCGGTGCTTGACAAAGTGCGAACGCTCGCCACTCTGCGTTGTCGGTGCCAGTTCCGCCACTCTGCCTTCTAGCCACCTCCATCGTAAAGACCCCTTCCCGCCCCGGAGGAATGATAAGTCCACTATCTGCTGTCAAATTCAGGCCCATATTTCTGCCATGTTCTCGAAGCGCGTTGACATTTTCAAACCTTTCACGAGTTAGTGTAGATATAACAACCAAGTTCGGATCAGGCACACAGTATGGATAGCTTATAATAGGAACTGGCGCGCTATTCGTTACAGCAAGAATCACGGTTCCATGCATACAATCATTTGCGAAGCGATGTGGCTTAAGGGAAACAGAGCAACGCTCCTCCTCGTTCGTTTCCTTTTTGATCCAGTATCGCTCGAAACTATGAATAATTTGGCCGTTTGTCCTTGATGGCGTATCGAACTCAAAAATCTGAAATAGCACCATTCGCGGAACTAAGGATGGCGCGCCATCGAGGTGTATATTGATATCAGTAGCTTGTAAGGACTCGAGCCTCATCCGCTCAGCATCATTGCCCGAAGCTGTGTATTCGTCGGACGACAAACCTGTAACAGTCAGTTCATACCATCGATCGGTGTTGTGAGAATTTTGGACACGAAACTGAATACCTCCACGTTCTTCATCCTCAGATATATATGCGCTACATACCTGGCGCCATTGCCGGAGCATATCATTGGCTTCTGGCTCTTGTATGGCCCCGTCCTGTGACCTGCTCTTGAACGGCCACCAGTTAAGACCACTCTTTACTTTTCGTTGCGGCAGTGGAGACGCATCGCGAAGGTCCGTCTTTATTACGCGTGTAATTGGCATGGGTTCAATCTCGACATCTCGTCATTTATCGTAACGACGAGACTGATTTATCATTAAGAAACTCTCGTAAAACTTGTTAACTTTACTGTTTAGTTCTACGTTATTAACTAGCCACATCATGTAAAACTGGCTAGATTCAAGTGTCAGGCTGGAGACAATCTTCCGAGGAGCGGCTAAAGATAACCACAGCAACGGCAAACCGTCCTCCAGTGATGTCCTCAAGAAACCAGCCCCGAAAACCTAACGCGGCAGATCCGGAAAACCTTCAGGAGGCCAGATCGGACATCGTAGATCAATACTGCGCATGCGGGATAAGCCAGATATAGCCGGCCAAGCCCTGCAGCCACATTGTGACTGTGGCGCCTCCTTAAATGAGGTTCAAGTCGCCGAGCAGTTTGATCGACGTCAGGTTTTCAATTTGCCACCAGCATGTGCCTTCCGTACCTGGATAAGCATGACATTCGGATGATGAAGGTGAGGCAGAAGGTATCAGGTTGCTTTCGCACTCTCGCCGGTGCCCACGCCTATAATACCATTCGCAGCTATTTGTCCACCATGCACAAGCAGGGGCACAACATGCTGCGCGTTCTGGAAACCGTCTTCAACGGTAATCTAACATTGCCGCCTTTCTTCATAATAACCGATGGTACTAGTTTGAACTCGTCTTTGAGATCACGTTTGAAATAGTCATGGCTGAGCCGAAGCTGAAGGTAACCACACACTTTAGCAGAGGAGATCAGCCATGACCACCCTTTTTGTAAGTGCGGCTTATAATTTGCTGGTGCAATGGAACGGACTCAAGATCGATCCAGATCACCGAGTCAGGTTATCCATGGCGGAATTTGCGCTCTAAAACTGCAAGGCAAAACTAACACCATTCGTTAATAGCAATTCCTCAAATCTCACCAGACAACGTTTCAAGCAATCAACAGAACAGGTATCCGGCGGACTGAGTAGTTACAATCGTGCGCTGGACTATCACACAAACAGTTCTGACAGACAATCATACTGAAGTGAATACGCCTAAATGCTTCTCAGTTCCTCCTTGTCATTAAAATTTCTTAAGGTAGTGCAAAAACCTTTATCGGCGTATCCATTCCCGCTGAACCAAAAATAACATCAAATACCACAGTAATATTTAAATATCTTATATTAATAATATTTAAATATAAAATTATATAAATACCATTAATTATTTTTCGACTGAGTCAAAGCAAAATATTGGAGTTTATATGCTATCTTTCATAGCATAAGCTCCAGCTTGATTATCCTATATAGGCGTGAAGGGTTTCAGCTTTTTTAATATTTTTAATAGTTAATTAAAAATATTAAAAAAGCTGAAATTTGATCTTGGATTCTCAAAGTCTGTATTCTCGACTTAAAATTGCTAATTGAGTTGAACTAGATGCGCTCTTGCGCTACAATGTCAAAACGATTCGCGTTGTAGGCTTATCTCTCATCGAGTTCATTACCAATACAAACCGATGTAGATCACAGGATTTCTCTGCGTTGCGGCTTCTTCCGAATCGCTAACAATGAGATCGTCGACAGCCGTTACTGATCTAATCAAGCTTGACAACTTCACCGCAAACTAAGTGGTAGTAAATTGTCACAGTGTCTTTGTAATTGAAAATAAAGCAAAATACAATCGGTACGTCGTCGAGCGCCGGATATTAAGAAGGATTTATTAAAATGCCAATGACTGCTGAAACACTACAGATGGCGTGTATGGATATGGCACCCCATACCAATAGAATTATCGTTTTTGGACAGGTCAATGCCGAGTTACCAGGTCTGGAATCCTACATCGAATATTTGTCCCCGCTGTTCGACGGAACGATAGGAAACACCGATTTTACTCGCTGGGTACGCCTAGGCAACAATCACCGCAAGTCACCTCATCCCGATGTTGCCAATCTCAAGCCTCCTCCGGCTGCCCGGCCAGGTACTGAATCGGGTCTTGCAGTAAAATCATTCAAAGAGTTTCTAAAGAAATTTAAGCCTCAATATTATTACAGATTAAAAAGTTATAACAATACCCCAGGGTATGAATTCAGTCTTACGCGAGATGAAAATTATCGCAACGACTGGTTATCAGTAACTATAGACAGTAACGACCCTCTACTGGATGCACTGATATCGGCGATTTCGCAACGCTCACTGACAGGGCGTGCCACGATTGACGTAAACGTGTCAGTTGCATTTAAGCCATTTTCTGCACCAATGGTTGCCGATCGCACTGGGCGCGTACTTCGTGATCTTCATATTATTAGCTCTGCTCTGGAAAAAGGTGAGCAGTCTTCACTTAGAGACGCATATTTAGAAACGCATTATGAAGCAAAAAACTTACTTAAGAATCGCTTCAGATTGATGACTACAGTCGCGCAAGGACTATCTGGGTTACTGCCAAAACCAGGCGCCCAAAATGCTGCCGAGTCCAACTCGAAAAATCCTCCTGTAAAATTAATATTGGGACCAAATGGCCCGATGCTCGAAACATTGTCCCCCAGTCAGAATCTCCTTACTGGCACTGAGAATAGTGCATCATCGACAGCAAACACTGAACTACAGAGCATTCCCGTATCTGAGCTGCTCAAACGGTATGATATATTTCCTCCTGTTCCACGCGAGCGACGTGAGATAAAAGCCATTTCAGAATTACCAGAAGAAGAGCAGTTTCCGGAGATGGTCGGCGACCTTCTAGGAGAAATGGTAAGAAGCGGCGAGATTCAGGACTATGAATATGCGGACCTAATAAAGGTTGCTCTTACTTGTCCGGAAAAGTTACGGGATGCCGGCGCAGATCCGCTTGATCTTGCGAGGTGGCATGACATATTCCAGGCGTCCTATGCAATATCTATTCAGCATATGCTTAAGACTGTAGGACCACTATACGAGTTAATATTGAGTATCTGGGCGCTTTTCCGAGAGTTCGATGCTGTCGATGTAGCAGGAGAGAATGAAGTTATAATTGCGAATGCCGATCTGAATGTACTTTGGGACACCCAAGGTAGAGAGCTCAAACGTTTTTTTGAGTTGATGTGTAATCAGCTGGAAAACAAATATAAGGATGCTATCTCAGCTGCCATTATTCAGAGTTCTTCGCGGTTGACAGAATCTGATGACGAAGACGAAGGTTTCGGATGGATTACTGCCGACGATTACGTAAATAATCAATCATCAGATCGACGCGAAACATCCCCAAGTCCGGATAATCATATTCTGTCAGCGAAAATAGCCGAGAGATTACAACACAAAGCACAATCCACAGCAGGCCCTGTCACATCGGCTGCAACCCAAGGATTGATGCGGCTAGGTGAAATGTTCGGGTTTCTTGTATTCTTTTCTCCGAGTGATCCAATATATCTGCAAGAAATGTCAATTAGGAAATTGATGGATTATAGAGGATGGTATGCACCGGATTGGTTGACCGGGGCAAAATGGAGCGCCGCTGGCGTTTGCTGTATGCCTGATTTTGTTGCTATGCCGCCATCAGCTCAAATTCGTGTTGGCCAAATTGCTGATGGGCGTTACATTGTGGTTAACTCGCCGCGATTTGGAGTGAGTGCATCATTTGTTGCCGCAGGCCGGATTATGGCTAATGACAATGTGAAAGTTTTAAAGTCGAGACTGGATTCCCTGAATAATTCATCTGATAAGGAATTGAGTTCTTTGGCTAAATCAGCACTCTTCTTACCTAACCCACATAACAATCTCCCTGCCTTGGCTGTTGATATTCTTAAACATAAGGTCTGTGCGGCAACGAGTTTTGCGTCAGATGATTTTCTTACGGATGAAGTCATGACATACGCACTGGATGCCAAAAATCCCTTCTTATTATTTCGGCATCGGCCTGGTCATCAAGCACAAATCATGACGCCTAGAACCCTTCGAAAAGATCGGATAGGCCGCTTCACATATATACATCACTTTCGTCAGTTAGTATTTCTAGAGCGGTTACTCAAACTTGCTAATACGGATAACCAGCGGCCGTCGAAGAAACTGATAGAAAAAGTAATTGGCGAAATGTTAGATGGTATGCCTTTAACAATACCAGGAACAAATACACGAAATATTTATTCTCCATGGTATCAGCCAAGTTCTCTAAACTCCTTTCCAAGTCAGCTTTCGGATGACCGGATACAAGTTGATGAAGAAGGCGCAGACAATTATTCTATAACGATTAACTTTGCGGATAATTTTACCAGTGCATTCCATTTGCGTATCCAAAATGCATGATACTGATCCAACATCAAATGTCCATACACATAAATCCAGGAGAAATATAGAATGGCAAGCTTTCAGCTCGACGGGTCTACCGTCAATGGCGTTCGGGATGTGGTCGTAACAATCATCAACTATAATTCCATGCGTAGTCCCGGAAATGAAATTATTGTACGACGCCCTACGGACAAGCCAATATTTGAGATAATCTTATGCCTGGATGGCAATACAACCAGCTATAAACAATTCATAATGTGGGCAAAAGATGGTGGCGTTTCAGGAAAGATGACTCACAAAATCACAGCGGTCTGCGATTCGCCACCTAACGCAGGCAATGCCAACCCAAGTACGTATGATTTTCAAAATGCCCAAATCACTGAGCTTTACGACTATGACTCTCACACTGGCAGCATATTTCATGACCGTCGTGGGCGACAACTGCCTCCCGGACGAAATATTGTCATTCATATGATCGGATATAGCCCAGACCCTGAATACGCCACTTCAAATGATATTGTATCGTACAGCTAGTGAATTCCCGACATATAACGATCTCGTGAACTATTTCGCGAGATCGTTAGGTTTACAGGACAGTATATTAAGAATCAGATAGAAGAAAGTCGGTCGAAATTGACGGGATTTGTTGTGGAGTGTCCAATCGTTACTGCGCTGTGTAGTGAAATACCTTCTGAGATTATTATGTCACGTGAACGTGATAAGCACTCTAAGGTTATCATTACTTTACCGGCAGGATCTATCGAAACCGCAGCAGCCTTTCTGCCGGATCTATGGCAAGGCGTAGAAAATCTACCAGGCTTGGACATTCGACTGCGGTGGCGCGTTGACTCCTCCGTTGCTCAGGACTGTTTCTTTGGCTACATTGAGTATGCTGAAGCAACTATCTGTGGCATGCTTGGATATGTTACGCTTACCTGTACATCGCATAGTCGTTTACTCGATCTGCATAGGCGTTTTCGTATCTGGCAGAGTTGTACTCTATCGGATATATGTAGGCAATTAGCCGAACGTTCTTCAGGCAGAATCGTTCTCGGCAAGGAACGGAATAATCTGACACCCATCGAAGTCGCACTTCGAGCACAGTATGACGAAACAGATTTTGAATTTCTGACTCGCGTTCTGAAAGCAGCAAATATTTCATTTCGAATCGACGATTTAGAAGGTAAGGTAATAGTCTCTGACAATGCCCGCCTTCGAGCGAAAATCATGTTGCCGCAATCAAATGCTCCATGGACGGAAATAACTCGAATAGTTTCGCCGATACTTGTGGCACAAGCCCGAGCGGATAAGGCGGCTATGGGCTATATTCCCAGCTTAGTGCCTGATAAATTATCTCTGAACACGGAGGGTGCACGAAATACACCTGAAATCGGTGCCTCAAAAACAACTAGCAGCAATAGCTCAGCAGATACTTTGCGGCTTATATGGGAGAATGATTATCTTGACGTTTGCCCTGGTGATCCGGTTCAATTTGCAGGCCAGGAATACATTGTTGACGCAATCTATCAACACTACATTGGAACCTCAAGCGGATGCGGCCAGCACCCCGCCCCACAGAATCGTCAAGAACTGCACTTGAAAAATCAAAACAGTAGCAACGTCAACATTCAGGCCCGATGGTCTTTAGACTATCAAAACAAATTCGCCAATCCACCCGCTCAAAAAACGACCATGGGAGTCAATTCCGATTGGAAGCAACTTCTGGGGCGCGTAACACAGAATGACGGTGACCCATCTGGCCTGGGACGCGTGCAAGTCGAATTCGACGCGGAAAAATTAGATCCTACAACAGTCGCTCGTAGGTGTTGGTTACCAGTTGTCGTTCCGTACTCAGGTGATGGTAAGAAGCATAACATTGGTTTCTTCGCACTGCCTGAAATTGGCGATCGAGTTATCGTTAACTTTCTGTGTGAGAATGAGGAAATGGCTTACATAAATGGCTCATTAAAGGACAAGAGCACTCCCACCTCTGAGTCCAAACCACGAGAGCAGAAGGCTTGGCGAACGCCGTCCGGCAATACGATTTCATTCTTTTCACAGGGAGATGGAAAAATGGAGCGAGTACAGATCTCCTGCGGTGGGCATATCGCATTTGAGACTGTCATAACTGACGAAAAAGCATCTATGTGCCTTATTGGCCCTACTGATGCAAAACAAAGTATATCCCTGGAAAAGATAGGGGAGAATTATCAGATTCGAATAAAGAGTCGGGGTGATATCCAGCTGGCAAGTGATGGAAACTTACATTTGTGTGGAAAGAGTGTAAAAATCAGCGGTGAGGAGGCTCAGATCCAGGTTGCAAATGGTTTCACAGCCGAGGGAAGTAGTATCAGTATTAAGAGTTCTGGCAAATTAGAGATCGCAGGAGCTCGAATCGATCTCAATAAAGCATAGTGCTTCGCGCATTGAGCGGGAACCGAGTAATATTTGGATAGCATAATATGGACACTTTCAGACAATTCGCAGCCCGGTATCCAGAGATCTTTGGCTCCATTTTAAACGCGCGTAACAATATGTCGGCAAGTGAGCAAGAATTACTCCACTTGATTGAAGGGGCAATTGAAGCACATCTCAAAATTACGGAGGAGCAGGCAGATCTTATAGCAAAGAGATTGTTGACACGGCTCGGCATCTCAATTCAGCCACTCTTACCTGCCTGTGGACTAGCGTTTCCTATCGTTCCAGGCGAGCTCACATTTACACCTAAGTCAACATTATGGGATCGTCAAGGAAGAGATTGGACTCCAACTGGAATTGGCTGGGGATTGCGGACAGCTTGCATTGGGCATCGCGTATCAGGTCAAGCCTTACTACTAGATTTTAGACATGAATACGAAGACTATTTGCTTGACAAGCTCATGGGTAGCCGTGGGCAGTTAGTATTTGTGGCAGCAACTGAAGAGCAAATAGGAACTTTGGCTAAACTTCCATGGTACCTGTATGTTAACGGCATCTTGTATCCCGCGATTTGCGAAAGATATCTAGGCTACTTTGATCTTGAATCCGATATCCGAATTGCCCATCAACAACAACATAATTTGTTGCCTTTCCTTCCTCTTTTAATGCCCTATACAAGGAAATTGTTGCATATTCGCGTTGACAGTCGCGCCAGCCCCGTAATCAACGAATCGTTAATTGATGATTTAAAGGCAGCTAAAATTGATTTACAAAGACGTGAATATGCCTATCTAATCTCATCGCTACCGGATGACACGTTATCAACGGCTCTAAATGTAAATAAATCTGTTTTTCATTTCAATGCTGTTCCGATCGCTCAAGTTCGGAGACAACGCTATAATTTCCCGCTACAAGATAGAAGCATTCCATCTGTAGCAACAACTGTAAGCATCCCACTTCCGAGCGAACTGGAGCGTCTATCGTTTGTCGTTGGTGAAGCCGGAGGTAAGGCAACAGCCGCAACCATAGTGAAAAATGCTAACCTACCATCGTTTATTGACGCATCTCTTAGGCAGGAACTTGCAATTCAATGCCAAATTGGGACAACCGCTTTCTACACATATGACGCTTGCGACGGCGCGCTCGCCACAACAGCAGAAGGTCTGCAAAAGGACGGCATTGATCTTGCCATTAATATAGATATAGCTCCGATTATCCCAGGCATTGGTGGTCAGACGGGATCGTATCAGAGTAATTATCCAGACACGACGTCTACATCAGTTTTAATGGAGGCATTTATGCGAACGATGTCTCCGACACCTGCTATATTGTCGGAAATACTTGGTCGCTATCCAGTTCTGTCACATACATTTGTGTTGGAAGATGCCAAGATACAATTGACAAGGCCAGAGAAGCTGAGCCCCATCAATTCCTGGCCCATAGATGATTATAGATATCCATCTTGCTTACCATTTCCAGATCATTCAGTACAGTCAGCAAGCCAAAATGCTGAATCCAAAGCTAGTATCACATTTTCTCGTATGTTGCGTCTATCGCTTGAACAACGCAGCAAAGTAAGACTTCCAAGTTATCTGCTTAATGATCTTGCCAATTTTGCTGCGCAGGTTGCAGGCTACCGTTTCGGTGGTCATTTCTATCGCATTATTGCTGATATCTCTCCGGCCAAGGAGCTAGAATAGTGACAGAGCCTGACCAGAACATATTGACATTATACAATTGGGCACCATTGTCTACATTGAACGGACTATCTTGCCTACCGTATGCGTTGCTCTGCCTTCGAAATAATTATCCAACTATACTGCGCCTGGAATTAGTACCAGTTCTTCATTCACTCCTTCCATTAGAAATACAACCTTATTCTGGAGGTCGACAATATCCAGCCAATCAGCTTCGCTCAGATCAGGTATTATCGTCAGGAGATGGCATTAGCGTACGCCTTGGCGTATCGGTCGCTCCCAATTGTCGCTTGGGTTTCCTAAATAATTTATTCGCAAGACCAATAATTGAACCACAAATTGAAGATCATTCACCAGAATATTTTTTCATTCATCCATCGTCAATCGAGGATCTTCGGCTCAAACCCGAGATACCGGATATCGAAGCTTTAGTGACAATGTACACTACCTTGTTTCTTGTTCTCATTACCGAAGCCCATCTAATTGGTGGGGTTGTTTGCAGCGACGGCTTAACATCCTATGATATTGGTCATACTTATCCGGAGGAAGATATCGTTTTCCTAATCGCCAGCTGGGCTGAGCACGACCTCTTAAATTCGATGTTTCCGAAACATTTCTTCAGTGTTTTCTCTCCTGATGAACGTCAAACAATATACAAATTCATTGTTGCGAGCACAAATGATCCGATGGCAGGACAAACGTTTTGCGAGGCAGTAAATTTGCTAGCAGGAGATAGTGTTGAATTAAATATTAATTTGCTGCAACCATTTTCTGCAGATCTGAGAAATCCGGAAGTTCGTCCAGGCTTCAACTTTGTTATCAACAATCGAGGCGTAATACATGAAGCTTCTATTCAGGCTATTCTACACATTTCTAATTTAGCTGTAACAATTGCAGATACGTTAAGAATGCGATTCAATCTACTTTGCAGACTGCTCTTACCAGCTAATTTCCCATGCTCGTGCCAAGAAAAATAGAGCATTTCGACAAAGTCGATCCTATTTCGGTCATGTAAAGAGAACTCATGGATAATTTTGATTTTAGTTTCACTAACTGGCATGCAATTTCTGAGGTAGACCCCTCCAACTGGGTAGATGATCGCCGATACAACGAAGAGCGTCTACGTTGGTTTCTAATCAGATTTCATATTCGCGGAGTAATGCGCTTAGATAGTGATAGTTTTCGAATAGAAGGACGAACAATCAGCATCAGAAATTTAGACGCTGTTAGCTATAATGGAGCACTTATCTATATCAAACAACCCATTACGTATGTTATACCAAGCGATATAAGCAATGACAAGATATATGTTTATATCTCGGCGAATAATACTGTGGAGGTTGGAAACACACAAGAGCGAACATATCCAAGAATTTCAATCTATGTGAAAGAAACGCCAACTGAACACACACAAGATTTGATGATTGCTGGATTATTGCAGCATGGAGAACAATTTCGAGAAGACGAAAAATTCATTCCCATTTGTGTCTGGACTGACAGTCACTATCGCCTACATGTTCGTATCAATTTTCTTACAAACAAAACAGTGCTTATAGTTAAGTCATTAATCAATTCACCTCTACAAGAGAATATGGTTTTAGCTTCAATTTTAGCACCAATGCAATGTGAATCTACTGAATCCTGCCTAGGCTATTTTCGCCTCTGGCACCGAATATTATTGTCTCTCTCTGCTTTAATTGAAAAGCGCGACGGGCAGAATAATCGATGGCGAGATGTGCGTGCTCAAGCTATTAAAACAATTGAGATTTTAGACCACACTAATATTGATAATTTATCGGGTATGATTACATGTTTGGAGGCGTTTGCTGATATGTTACTTGTGGCGATTCAAGACGAGCCGATACAAGTGGTTAACGAACAAATTTCAAAACGAGGCTGCTGGCCATTTCGATGATCTATATGGTGTATATAAGTACGATTATTGACAAGCAGCGATTTGATGTTTGTACCTCAAGTCTTTTTTGATGAAGATGTATTGATATCGTATAGGATAAATCGCAAACAAAGAAGCCAATACTACGGAGATTAACGCTCCTTGGCTTGAGGAGCGTATCCGGTACATTGTCGCTTGAGTAAGAAACCTAGCTGTGAAAGAACCTCAAACACGACATACGACCACAAGATATGATTGTAATAATTTCTAATATCAAGGAACAGATTTTTGTAGTAAATTGGCTCTCATCTTCCTCCTGAATCTCGCATTCATTTCCAACAGGCCCTTCCGTTTCGATATTGAGTTATGCTCACCGAACACCAGACCGCCTCTATCTGTCATTCGTTTGCCCTCGGCTCCCCCATCGCGCCTTTAACCAGAGTGACCGGCGGTTTGCTGCATTCGATGTTTTGTCTTCAGACAGATATTGGCCGATTTGCAGTAAAGGTTCTCGACCGGCAGATAATGGAAATCCCCAACATACGCGCCAATTTCCGGCAGAGCGAGATCATTGCAGCTGAAGTGGCCGCAGCAGGAATACCGGCTGCCAGCGCCATCAGTGGGAAAGAGGGAACCGTCGCCGATATTGGCCCCAATACCGTTCTGGTCTATCCATGGATCGACGGCACGGTTCTTCCGACATCCTCAGCGGGACCGGCGGCTGCCCATCAGATTGGTGTTATACTTGGCCGTATCCACATGCTCAACCTCGATATCTCGCGATTCGGCGCATCCGAACGAACACTGACCGATCCAATGGAGTGGCGCCGGGTTTCAGACGCCGGTCTCACTAAGGGAGCGTCATGGGCCGATGAGGTTGCTGATTTGCTTCCTCGCATTTTCGAGTGGGAGGCCGCCGGCTTGCGGGCAAATCGATCGCTTGGGGAGCGGCGCGTTGTCAGTCATGGCGACCTGGACCAGAAGAATGTCATCTGGTCAGAGACAGACACGCCCTGGCTGATAGACTGGGAGTCGGCAGGCCCCGTGCTTCCTGCAGTTGAAGTTATTGCGGCTGCGCTGGACTGGAGCGGGCAAACCGCAGACGAACCTGACTGCGAAACGTTCATGGCGCTGCTTGCAGGCTATCGAAGCATCACCGATCTAGCGGCACAAAATTGCCGTATGGCGCTGCATGTGCGACTTGCGGATTGGCTTGGATGGCTGAAGGCTAACATGACGCGTTCAACTGATGACGATCGTTCGACAGAAGAGCAAGAGTTGGGCACGAGGGAAGTGATCAAAACTGCCGCAACACTGCGCAATCTTGCGTCAAATACTGAAGTGTGGGCTGCGTGGTGCGAATAAGAGGGATATAGCGCCACAGTAACTTTCGTTCGGCCAGTACGGTTCACCTTGGCCGAATTCGCCAGATTAGTATTGATGCACCCTCAGATTTCGAGCGCGACCAGCACACAATACGTCGCGATTAATTTCATCTCAAACCTCGATCATAGTACGGTATATTACGATTAGGAAGCCTAGGACCCTATTCCAACATTGAATGCATCTTGCGCATGTTCAATGTCCGCCTATACCTCATGAGCTTATCAGCAATTTAAAGTCATCTAGAATCAATACCTGTTAACTATTTGTTTCAATTGTGGATGTTTGCTTATCTGTTTGAATGGGCATAGTAAGATGTATACGCTCTACATAACAATGTAGATTACCCAAGATCTGAACTCTGAGCTGCATAGGTAAACCCTCAGCGACTGGACAAAAGGCCCGTTCTAACAACTGACCCACGTCCATTACCACACCGCCGCGACCAGCCTCATGTTGATCGCAACAAGCGCCTCATGACTTTGCGTGATTTACCGCACTCCAGCCCTCACGCCCCTTTAAGCAAATCGCTCATGCCTCGCATCACCGCAGGTATTTGCTTCCGAATTAAGAAGAGCGATAAATGCATCACTTCAGAATAGCAATGATAGCTACTGCTATTACAATCCTATCAATCTCGCCAGGCAAAGCTGCGCCGCCGACTTTAGGCGCCGCAGAAAGCTTTGCTGCTCTGGGAGGCTCTACTGTAACCAACGGCGGCCCATCAATCATCACGGGAAATATTGGTGTCAGTCCGGGAACTGCAATAACGGGATTCCCACCTGGTATCGTAGTGGCTCCTTATGCCATACATGCCGGTGACGGACTTGCGGCTCAGGCTGAGGCGAATGCAGCCACCGCCTATGGTGTCCTCAAAGGCACCGCTTCCAACACAAATTTAACTGGACAGAATATGGGAGGTATGACACTCTCTCCGGGTGTCTATACCTTTAATTCCTCGGCCCAGCTAACCGGCGCACTCACATTGGCGGGAGACGGAAATCCTAATTCGGTATACATATTCAAGATCGGCAGCACGCTGACGACGGCAAGCAATGCTCAGGTTAACCTGATCTCCGGCGCAAATGCCGATAATGTTTTCTGGCAAGTCGGCAGTTCGGCAACACTGGGCACGAGCACTGCATTTGCAGGCAATATCCTTGCATATCAAAGCATAAGCCTGACTAATGGGACCACACTGGGCGGAAGAGCGCTTGCGCTAAACGGCGCCGTAACAATGAGCGCCAATTCCATTGTCATTCCAAGTGACGCGACAAATTCGCCGATCTATTCCTGGGGCTGGAACCCGTACGGGCAGCTCGGAACCGGAACGACAAAGAGCAGTACAGTTCCACTAAAAACGATTGGATTAATAGGCGTAACCCTTGCTGCAGGCGGCGAAGGAAACAGCCTCGCCCTTCGTTCGGATGGAACGGTGTGGTCATGGGGCTGGAACTACTATGGCCAGCTAGGCAATGGAACCACAACGAGCAGCAGCATTCCGGTACAGGTAACAGGTATTTCCGGAGCGACTTCGATCGCCGCAGGCAGCTATCATGGTCTGGCTTTGCGATCTGACAGGAGCGTCTGGGCATGGGGAAATAACAACACAGGCCAGCTGGGCAATGGCGTAAAAACGAACAGCAGCATACCTGTCAAAGTCATAGGCCTCACCGGCATAACATCGATTTCCGGTGGAGGATTTCACAGTATCGCTCTGAGGTCTGACGGCACTGTATGGACATGGGGCTTTAACAGCAGCGGACAGCTCGGCAACGGCACAAAGACGAACAGCAGCGTTCCGGTCCAGGTGACAGGCCTCACCGGCGTGACTGCAATCGCTGCCGGAGGCGACTTCAGCATGGCTGTCCGGACTGACGGCTCAGTCTGGGCATGGGGCGGAAACGACTATGGGCAGCTGGGCAATGGGACGATCATATCCAGCAGCATCCCGGTAAAAGTATATGGGCTTTCCGGAGTGACCGCAATTGCCGGTGGAGAGCGGGATAGCCTTGCTCTTAAATCAAACGGAACTGTTTGGTCATGGGGTTGGAACTTTTACGGGCAGCTTGGCAACGGCACTCTGACGGACAGCAGCATTCCAGTGCCCGTAAATGGCATCACCGGAGCCACTTCGATTGCATCCGGGTGGTATCACAGCTCCGCGATACTTTCGAAGAATAGCGTCTGGGCATGGGGCGACAATGCAACGGGGCAGATCGGCAATGGGTCTTCCAAGAACAGCAGCGTGCCGGTCCTGGTAACAGGCTTGACCGCGGTTACTGCTCTTGACGGCGGTGGCTACCATTCCCTGGCCGTCGGTACCCTCTCGGCCTATACCGTTGCGCTGTCTTCATCAGTGAATCCGTCAACCTTCGGACAGCAGGTGATCATCACGGCGTCTGTAGCCGGCGACGCTCCGACCGGCACAATCCAGTTCATGATGGAGGGAATTAAAGTTGGAACTCCGGTGGCGATGACGAATGGCGTGGCGACGTTCTCCTCAGCACAGTTGAGTGTCGGCGCGCATAAGTTCACCGCGTCTTACAGCGGAGACTCGAAAAACGCTCCGAGCAGCACACTCAGCCCATATGTTCAGCAAGTCACTGCGGCAAAATAGAGCATTGAACAATCGATCAGGACGATTATTGTAGATGCGGCAACTATCGCAGCAGATAGAATAATGAAGACGCCCCCGTTTCCTGGCTTGGGAAACGGGGGCGTCTTCGTTTAATGTACAATGAGATTTCACGACAGCATTCCGGCGATACAGGAGACGACCTGCGCGCATTTGACAGTGCCGTCAGGGATTTCCCAGAGGTTGATGAAACACATGCCCATCCGATCCAGGAACTTAGTTTCAGCGTGCGCATCATTCCTCGTTCTCGCCGGCTTGACCGGCCTGCAGCGAAATGTGATGGCAGCTGGGACGACCGCTATGCGGGTGACAAATTTCCTCAATTCCCTCGGCGCGAATTCCGCAATCTCAGGCCGGGGAGAAAGCCTGCCGAAGACAATCGACTGCGCCAATTATTTGGGGATTCGGTGGTTCCGGACCGGCATCGAGGGAGATATTCCTATTAACGATCTGGTCGAACTTCACAATAAGGCAGGAGTGAAGTTCAGCTGGGGTCTCTTAAGCGGCGGAACAGATATTCCCAAGCTCATCAGCACAGCGAGGCAAGTAGAGGCGGCGGGCGCTCTGCTGGCATTCGAAGGACCGAACGAGCCGAATAACTGGGGATTCACTTATCAAGGGCAAGCTGGAGGACGCGATAAATCATGGTTGCCGGCTGCAAAGCTGCAGAGCGACCTGTACCGGACAGTGAAAAGCGATCCTGTGCTGAAGAAATATCCGGTCTGGTCTATCACAGAAAACGGCGCAGAAACGGACAACGTGGGGCTGCAATTTCTGACCATCCCTGCCGGGGCAGAAACCACGATGCCTGCCGGGACGAAATACGCCGACTACGCGAACGTCCACAATTACATCTACCATCCCAATTCGCCCGGTGTTGAGGACAACAAAACCTGGAACGCGTCGGACCCGAGTTCGTCCTGCAAGGTAGACGGCCTCTACGGCGAGTACGGGCAGACGTGGGGACATCACTTTACTGGTTATTCAGGTAACGATCTCCAGAATCTGCCGCGCGTGACCACGGAAACCGGCGCTACCATTGACGGCGCTGTGACCGAAGACATCCATGCCCTCAACCTTCTGAGCATGTATCTTGACCAGTTCAAGCGCGGGTGGAGTTACACAGCCGTCTACCTGCTGCGCGACCGCGTGGATGAGGCCGGCAACCAGCAGTTCGGGTTCTACAAGCCGGATTACACGCCGCGCAAAGCCGCTGTCTACCTTCACAATATGACAACCATTCTTGCGGATCGTGGTTCTATCAAGAAGCCGGGAAGCCTCAACTACAGCATTCCGGACGAACCCGCAACGGTGCATGATCTGCTTCTGCAAAAGAGCGACGGCACGTTTGAACTGGTTGTTTGGGGCGAACAGGTAAAAGGAGCCAGCAACGTCACAGTTCACCTTGGCGACGCCTATGCGTCGGTGAAAGTTTATGATCCGACCGTGGGCACAACACCGCTACGTACCCTCAAGAAGATCAATTCGCTCGCATTGACCTTGAGCGATCATCCGTTAATCGTTTCGATCAACAGCTAAGCTTTATCCACATAATTGAATGCCAGCCCTTCCGGCACGACCGCGCCGGAAGGGCTGTAAACTCGCATGGCCTCGGTGGCGCGCCGGAAATAGGTGGAGAGCTGTTCGCCAGCAGAATCTGTAATCCCGACATCGGCAAGGGCCTGATCGAACTGCCGGAGACAGGCCTCGTCAAGCTCGACATGCTCTCCGTTGCAGGCATGCAGACGCTGCACGTAGCTCTCGTCGCCATAGCCGCCTGTGTAGAGCTTCGGTCCGCCGACAGCCTCGGCGAGATAGGCCGCCAGACGCTCATCATGCTGTGGGTGCAACGGATGCTCGAACGGATGGGCTGCGACCGGGTCCTGCAGGCACAGCTCGTGCCATCGGCGAGTAACTGCGAGAAGCCTGTCGAAGCCGCCGATCTCTTCGTAAAGTGACTTTGATATCTCCATGCTTAGAATGGTACCGCATCGTGCGACGAACAATGGCTGCCGCCATGGCGGGGATGAGATTCGATTGCCGACAGCGACTGCTGTTTATTCTCCACCCTTAATCGTTCTTTCCGCCATAACCGTCGTCCCATCGCTTTCGAATATCGCCGCGCCGTCGTGGTCGGTTCGAAAGACCTGCACGCCGTGCGCCTGTAATCGCGCCAGGGTTCCGGGATTTGGATGCCCGAAGTGGTTGTGAATGCCGCAGGAGATGGCGGCGAACTTAGGATGCACTCGATCCAGCCAGGCATCGCTGCTGGCGTTCCCCGCGCCATGGTGGCCGCACTTCAGAACGTCGGCGGTAACATCCCTCTCGTGCGCAAGCATGTCTGCCTCAGCTTCCGTTTCTGCATCGCCATCCAGTAGGAAATGTGTTTTCCCATAAGTGACACGCATCACAACGGAGTAATTGTTCATCGCATCGTTATTCGGGTTCGTTCCATAAGCAGCGCCCGGGCTTGGTGGATTCAGAACGTCCACGGTAACGCCGTCCTGAAAGTCGAGGTGAGTGCCGCGTATCGCATGCCGATAAGGAATGCGCTTATCGCGGATGGCTTTCCGGCATGCATTATACGACGGCGTAGGATACGGCAAAACATCACCGTCCAGGACAGCCCCAACCTTCTCCTCACGCAGCACCTCCGACAAGCCACCCACATGATCGGAATGAGGGTGCGTCATCACAACTAAATCAAGCGAGTTGATCCCACGGGAATGAAGAAATGGGACAATCGTTTTTAGGCCAACCTGACGCGGATCGACAGCGCTGTCGTCGTTGGAACCGCCGCCGTCAATCAGCATCGTGCGGCCGTTTGGAGTTTCGAGAAGAAGGCAATCACCCTGGCCGACGTCGAGGACGGTCAGGCGGAGTTTAGCGGGAGCATGGGAGCAAGAGGCGAGCAGGGTAAGCGAGAAGGCGAAAACAAGAATTGCCGCTCGACGGATACACCTCATATGTTGAGGCCGCGTTTCTTCTCGATATAGGATCTCGTCATGGCTGAGTATGGACTCGTAGATGCCATTGCCTTACGCAAATATGCTCCGAACCTCCGTTGCAGTCGCCGATCTCCAATCGCCAGTGCAAGCAAATAACCGTCAATATCGTTCTGGATACCGAGGATATGTTCTCGCCAATCGTCAACCAGATCCACTCGAGTTAATCCGTAGACGTCGCGAGATAACTCTCCACGGCGAGACTTGCAAACAAGAACGACATCGATAAAGTCTTCCTCAGGACGCTCAATAAATTCGTACTCGAAGTGTTCGCTGGGATCGTCGCGGCACGGATCAATAAGTACTCCATCATCCTTATCGTCCAAAGCACATGGTGAGGTTCTATTTGGCTGCGATTGAGTTCCGTTCATTCCGAGGGGAAAGCGATCGCCTTTATGCGTGCTGTTACATCGTTCACACGCGAAAAGCAGATTGGACCATTTGTATGCAAGGAGTGGGTAGATACTCTGGGGCCGGAAATGCTCCACATGGCGATAAGATACTACGTCGACTTTGGCCTCACAATAGCAACATTTTGTACCGAACATCTGCTTCAGCGCCCGTTTTACTGCAAGGCTCGCGTATCGAGCCTTATCCGCATGTGGCGGTTTAGCTTTCGGGCCGGCGGCTTGCTGCCCAAGCTCATGATAATACCACGACCATTTTTGGCATAGTTCTTGAGCCCATGCATCGGCATTTTCGGAGAGTAACGGCGGCGCTGGCCCTCGTTGAACGCGGATCATTTTCGTCCTGCCGGCCTCAATTGCCTCTTTGCCAATATCTGCAGAATATCATTTGCGGCCCGCCTGAGATCGGCATCCGTCGGCTCGTCTGCGCCAAGCTTCTCTTCAGGCGAAGACTTGATGTTGGCGATAAAACTATTCACCCTTGCAAGAGTTTCCTGCTCGTCCGCAGATAAGCCATTCTGAGCTCTCCTATCGAGGAGATCACGACGAGTCTTCTCCTGGTCCTCAACGCCCTGCCCCCGTGTATCGCTCAGGCCAAACAGGTAACTCGTGAGAATCTGATCGACACGCCACCCCTGAACAAAGCCTTTGTCTTCTGTTACCGTTATGCGATTACCATCTCGCTTTAAGACTATGATTTTGTCGTCTGCGGTCATATCCTGTGCAATGAATGGACTATGGGTAGTCACGATAAATTGGAGATTAGGAAAAACATCCCGGATCTGATTCACTATGGAACGCTGCCAAGAGGGATGCAAATGGAGGTCTATTTCATCTAGCAGCACAACACCATGAGCGTGCAATGGATTCTCGGGAAATGCTTCAACGAGCCTACGGACTAGATCACCGATCCAACTCATAGCACTCTGATAACCATCAGAAAGCGAACTGATTGAAACCTGCACTCCATCTTCTTCAAGAATTACATCTTTGGTAGGAGTAACTCCTATAATCTTGATACTTTTCTTGGGAAATATGCTTTCGATCGCAGATATAGCAAGCTTATATAGCGCATCGGCGCGCTCCTGTTTTCTGCCAGTCTCTTTAAGGCGTCGAAAATCAAGGTCAACTAACCATTCACGTAACAATGTGAGACGATCGTAATTGTCGAATAGTGATTCAACTCTTTCCTCTCTGGGAGCAGGAATCGCGTATGAATTGAGAGCATCTCCAGTCTCGACAACTCGCCGCCCTCCACGCCAAGGGCGATATGCAACAATAAACCAGCCTTTGTCCAATGGGAAGCGATCTGCATATGGAACATTATTTAGCCCCATTGTAGCCAGACCATGCCTCATTCCCTCAGGATAATCTTCAACATCAGATCGCCAGCTTAAGCTTCTTCGTTCATGTCCAATGTCGCCAGGGTCGGATGCAGCAACGATGGAAATATCACACTTCCTTGAGCCTTTCAACCAGGTTCGGAACTCCGTCCCAGGTGGCGCCATCCGGCCGATTACCTCAGGGGGCAGACCTGTAATTAAAGCTCGTAGCGCAGTGCTCTTCCCCGTTCCATTCTCGCCCAACAAGACAATCCAACGACATGGCTTTCCCTCATCGTTGGTAAAGTCGAGGGTTACGTCGTCGAAGCAAGCGAGATTCTGGATACGAAGTTGTCGGATATGCATGGAACGTCCTCACTTCCAAGTATACCGGAGACTGAGGCAGAGCATTACGAGTTGAAAAACATGACTTACCGGATCAAACTGACCTTTGCCGAACCTTTATCATATGACTCATAAACAAAGGCTTTCCGTGCTCGTGACCAGCCAATCAATTGAACACTGGTGGTATTCAATCGGCTCACGTGCCCACTATCCGTCCAGGCAGTGACCGTATACCGCGAGACTTTGCCGTTATCTCCACCAACGCAAGCCACAAACCCGTGCGGCATTGGAGCAAGCAACCAGTCGCCGTTCAGGTCGAATGAAAACTTCACATTGAGGCGATGGAGAAGATGCCACTTCAGTTGATTTGTCGGCGAAGAGTACACATCGCCGGCGTCTGTGACACTGTAAACAGTCTTACGATCTTCAGAGACAGTATATGCAACGGAGTTTTTCATCCAGCTCTTGTCCGGAGCTTTCGTCGCCGAAGCACGCATGAGCGGATACGGACCTATAATTCCGTAACCGGTTCGATAAAAAAGCGAATGGCCGTTATCCCATGCTACAGGACCGGCGTCTACTCCCCAATCCAATGGCTTACCGCTATACGCATCGAAAAGATACGTATGCAGCGCACTTGAATATGTTCTTTCGCCATGAGCGCCATAGAACCTGAACGCCAAATATCTTTCGTCGGAACTCCATGCGCACTGCCATGCATCGTCACACGCTTCAGTGGGAGCTTTAATGGCCGTCTCCCAGTTTGGCATTTTGCGGCATGTCTTGCCGTCCCAGATAACCCAATCTCCATACGGCCTGAAGATGGCAAGACGCCCACTCGGCGACCAACAGCAGCACAGTGTCCTATCGAAGTACCAGGATGGATTGCTGACCTGTTTTTTATCGATCAACTTGACATCAGAACGATATGGACTTATCAGTAAAGTCCCGGAAACTGTCGCCACGGCGGCCAATCGGCTATCCGAACGCCACGAAATTGAGCCAATCTCCCACTCACGTGACGGCAGGCGAACATCATGAGCCTTGCCGCTCATCAAATCCAGAAGTTGCAGCTTCGCCGTATATTTGGCTGCCTCAACCCCAATCGCCAGCCATCTGCCGTCAGGAGACATGCTCTCGTCATCCTGTTCACACGCCTCTTCAGGTACGCCCGGAAGCCGGTACGACGCGATCACACTCGGCGCGCCAACAGATGGAACTACTGAGCCAATGAATACCAGCGAAAGCAGGCATGCAGATGGAAATTGACGAACAAACAGGGGCATATAAAGTCCTCATTTCCGAGTATACCGGAGACTGAGTGCAGAGTATTGCGAGTTGCAAGACAATGGCAACAAGCCGGAGAGAGTGTATCTTCTAATAATTACGAAAGCCGCCGGCAGTTGCCGGCGGCTTTCGGGTGAGTTTGCTACCCAGGGATGTCGTTACACTCCGGTGGCCGGCTTGATATTCTGATTTACTCGGAAGAAGTTGCCTGGATCATACCTGGCTTTGATCTCGGTCAGCCTCTGGTAATTGTCTCCGTAGGTCGCTTTGATGCGGTCCTGCCCTTCATCCATCATGAAGTTGAGATACGCGCCTCCGGCGGAGTGCGGATGCAGGGCGTCCCAGTAGTTGCGGGTCCAGGTCGTGAGCGTATCTTTCAAGGCCGGGTCCGGATCGATGCCGACGATAACCTGAGACCAGGTGACGTCGCGGAAGTTGAACGGAGTTTCATTGCGCCCCACACGATGAACTGCGCCGTCGATCGGATACAGGTGCATCGTCGAGAGCCAGGTAGGCATTTCAGGACCGTGCTGCAGATGGATGTCGATGGCTTCGTCGGTGAGTTCCCGGACGAAATCGGCTTTCCAGTACCACTGCAGCCCTGCCGGGTAGAGGCCGTCGAAAGCGCCCTGCAAAGCCACATACGGCATGGGCTGAACACCATGCATGAGCGGTGTGCCGAACTCGCGGATCGGTTTGAAGATTTCGTCAGCATTCTCTTCGGGACCGGCATAACACCACACGATGCCGCACACCTTCTTCATATGCAGCTCTTCCGGGAACGGCGGCGCGGGCGGAACCGTGAGGTAGGCAAAGAAGCCGTTCAGCTCTTCCGGCGCGTTGACGATAAAATCGCGGTACCAGCGCAGAACGTCGCCGGCCTGCTCGAGCGGCCAGAAAGTCGGACCGGCGACCACGGTAGTCACGGGGTGAAGCTGAAATTGGAAGGCTGTCACAACACCGAAGTTGCCGCCGCCGCCACGGATAGCCCAGAACAGATCGGGGTTCTCTTCACGGCTGGCGCGCACCAGACGTCCATCGGCAAGAACGACATCGGCCGCCAGAATGTTATCGATGGTCAAACCGTATTTACGGGTGAGATGACCATGCCCGCCGCCAAGGGCGAGACCGGCGACACCAGTGTTGGCAATAATACCGCTGACCGTGGCAAGTCCATGTTCGCTTGTCGCCTGATCGACTTCGGCCCATCGGCATCCGCCGCCCACCCAGGCTGTCCGCGCCTCCGGGTCGACATGGATCTCATTCAATCCGGCCAGGTCGATAACGAGTCCGCCGTCGCAAACGCCGAGGCCGGGAGCGCTATGTCCACCGCCCCGCACGGAGACGAGAATGCCGTTTTCACGGGCAAAATTGACGGCAACGACGACATCGCTCGGGGTATTGCAGAGCGCGATGAGCGCCGGATAACGGTCGATCATGCCGTTGTGGACCGCGCGAGCGCTGTTGTATTCGGGATGGGATTGGGAAATGAGCCCGCCGCAAAACCGCTCAGTAAAGTCGGCTAGAGCCGCGCTGCTCAGAACGGCAGTTCCGCCGGCAGTAGTAGAAATCTGGAAATCCGCCATATGTTTTCTCCTGTTGTCGTACTTGGGAACACGCTCCGGCAGTCAATGAAAGCCCACAATATTCCCATAGCCCGAAGACTTACAACAACAGGAAAACAAGGATGCTTTGGCGACTGCCGTAGTCGCTTAGCATTTATGTCGACATAACATTTACCAAAGGTTGGACAATTATTAAGAAATGTGCCTGCCAACCTTATCGATCAGGAAGACGGCACACGGCAAATTAGGAAAGAAGAGTCCATGCCAGGCAGCCATGAAATAGCTTACTCCTCTGACAATTTCTTCAGATAAAGATGCTTATCTTCGTCATCAAGAACCACTGCCAGCAGCTTGCCGTCGAGGCTAAGGGCAGCTTCATATACGAAAAAACCATCCAATATCATCCTCGGTTTTCGCCTGGCCACATCCAGCGCGATAATCGAATTGCGGGATTGCAGGATCAAGGTTTTGCCGGTGGGCGTCCATCCAATAACGCCGGCAGATTCGTCGGGATACGGCCATGTATACGTTTGAGTCTGCTGCCAATTGCCGGTATCGAAAAATAGGATCTGCCCTGCCTTATTACTGCCGAATGCCGGTAATAGGGTGCTCTCTCCGTCAGCTACAAGTGTTTTGCCGTCAGGCGACCAGGCAGCGGACAATGAGATTTGATCTTGCGAAAAGATTGACTTGCCGGTTATCGAATCCCAAACGAAAAAACCGCCTCGCGTACTCGCTATCTCATCATTTTTAGATATCGACAGATAGCCGTCGAAAGGGATTTCAGCAGTAGAAACACCAAATACACTGAGACGGCTTCCTGAAACGGCATCCCATACGATAAACCTTCCATTGCCACAGTGATTGATCACCCGGCGGCTGTCGCCGGTAAAAACGACTGAAGATACCGCAGTGCCTGGAACCTGCCAGCGCGCTTTCTGTTTCCATGTCGCCGTGTCGATAATCGTAATTTCTCCCTGAGGCCGAGCCGTTATCGATTCCGGGCTCGCTCCAATGGCGAGCATCGTACCGTCGGGAGAAAACGCGATGCTGTTAGCGGTAAAAGCGTCATCGGCCAGATCGACAACCTCAACTTTGCCCGAAAGGTCCCATACACGAGTTGACCAATGGTGTCCGGACCAGAATGAACCGGCATAGGCCCGAAAGGCGAGGAAACGGCCATCGGGAGAAAATGTCATCGATAAGATGGCATTGAACGTTTCGGGAAGCGCCTCCAAACCTTGCTGCCGAGCCCATTGACGATCCGCAGCTTCATTCTTCTCCGGCGCTTCCGCATGGATAACCTGCGCTATATTACGAGAGCGAATAAGCTTCCATCCCGCCGTCTCCATCTTCCAGTCGTCGATACGATCCTCATTGATTGCAATATCCATGAATCTGCCGGCGGGATGCCAACCCGCAGCCTTCATATTCTGGAGAGCATGAACCGAGATCGTCTCGCCACTCCTGGTCATTCCTATGATCGTTGTACGCGCGCTGACCGGGGCTCCCCAGGAAGCTAAAAATCCCACGACGTTACGGCGGTCGCCAATCTCAAGATACTTTTTGTCCGATAGCGGGTCGCCTATCATATTGTTCTTGTGCAGCCGTACGCTTGCCGCCCAGGCAGGGTGATATGACGCCATGGCTGCAGCCGCATCTCTATGGCTGATCCCGGCATCTTGCACAGAATATGCAACGGTAATCGCTTTCCTGGCACTATCCGGCACCGGAACGGAAATAGCAGGCGTGGCAGAAGCTGCTATAGCGTAGGCAGCAACGAGAAAAAACGCCATAACAGAGCAGTGGAGAAGTCGCGGCAATTGAGGGACCTCCAGAGTGAATAATAGGAGATGTTAATTCTACCTGCCAGGCAGGGATAGTTTCCAGGCCGTTTGTTTACGAAGCTAAATGAGGCAGAACGCTGACCAGGGAATCGATATGATCCCGGTTCGGGTTCCTATCCACAGGCATTGCCTGGCAGCAGCCATACATTGAACTTCACTGTCCTTTCCCAGGACTCCTGAGCAGACAACCAGTTGCGGCGGATCGGAGGAATCAGACTTATCTTTCATCATCCACAGGCCGTGACGCGTGCCGATGTACACATTGCCGTTGGGCGCGGGAAGCAGACATGTGACATTCTCTTTGGCAAGCGACGCCTGCCATGGAGCTTTAGCGGCGGTTCCATGGCAGAGCCCTCCTACAAAGGTCCCTGCGTATACCGTTGAGCCGGAGGCCAGACAGGTTATCCAGTCGTCGGACAGGCCCTGCTGCTCACGAAACCATACCGGCTTGCCCAAAACACTGTCCATATGGGCAAGCCCATGCCCCTGCGTACCGATCCAGAGATCCGCATCCGATGTGCCCCCACTCAGCAGCGATGTTACCGGCACGCCTTGCAAATCTGCAATGTCCAGATGGTGCTCAGCGCCGTGCGGCCCGAATGCAGACCATCCTCCCCACTGACCGACCAGCAGGGTGTCTCCCGCCGCAGCCAGACATGATGCCTCTTTGCGTGGGAGTTTTCCCGCCAACACATTCTTGGACCAGGCAGTCCCGTCGAATCGGTCTACCATCCCATTGCCATTTCGGACATATAGCGCATTGCCGGAGACAACAAGATCGCGGGGCGCATTCGAGGACAGAGAGTCAGGTGGCACGGTTGTCCAGTGGCCGTTCTCAAATAAAGCCAAGCCGTCTTCAAGGGTGCTCACGTACAGCGAATCCCTGTATACCGCCATTGCCTGGCAGTCCCCGGACACCGGCTCATTTGCAGCAATGCTCTGATGCCATAGATTGTCTATTCGCTCCCATACGCCATCCCGGCGTGTGCCGACTGCAACCTTCTGCCCGTTTACAGCCAACGCCGTGACATCTCGTGCAGCTTGAGGAAGGTCTAACGGAACCTGTGACCAGTGACCGCCTCCGTAGGACCAGATACCGTCACCGAACATTGCAACCCATATGCATGAGGGACTTGAGCCACTGCCCGTATCGCCCTTCCCTGGTTCCGGCACGACGGCGATCGCAGAGATATGTGTCCCGTTCGATTCTGCAGGAAACGGTATCAGAGTCCGATGATTGTCGCGCGAAATGCTCAGACCATCGACCGTGCCGGTATAAGTCGAATCTCCCCAATGCGCAGGGCGGCATGTTTCGCCCGGATGCAGCAGCGGCGCAGGCGTTGTCCCTTCGCTTCCTTCCGACTCAACCTTCAAATCGCCAGTAGAGTTGTAACTCAAAGCGATGATACAGCGCGTCGAACGATAGACGTGGACGCCATCCTGGGGCGCATCCCCAAACGACGCTCCCAGAGGGCCGCATACGCAAGCAGCGATCACGAATAGAGAGATGAATGCGCTTCGCCGAAGCATTACTTGGACGCCTCCACCGTAATGGATGTGCGGTTATGGGCGAGGTCGGTCAGGATGTACGTCACCGAGCTTACCGGCCCATCCGCTGAGGTATCGACCAGCGAGAAGAAGGTGTTGGCGTCGCCCTCGGAATGCGAGAGATTTACCGAACGTCCATCGGAGAGCAAGGCTGTCACGCGCGCCGTATCGGGCGATGCTGAAATGGAGAGGCGAAGAGTGATGCCTCCGTTAGCGCGAACCACATGGCCCTCCCCGGACGGCGGCGTAAGGTCGACCATGTACGGAAAGGAGATGTGCCGGCGCTCTCCGCTCGCAAGGACGATAAGGATCGCGATATCATAAGCTCCCTCCTGGTAGTAAGCCGGCACATCGAAGCGGGCCTGCCAGGTCTTGGACGCAGCATCGAAAACACATGGCTTGGTCGTTCCATCGGGCATAACGGCAACGACCCGCAAGGCATCGCCCGGAGCCACGATCGATATCAGAGGATCGCCCATCCTGACATGCAAAGCCTGTTCGCGTTCGGTAGGCACAGAAGAAGTGCGTTGGCGAACAGCCCTTTCGATGACCAGCTCCGCCCTTGCTTCGGCATTGTCACGTCCCTTGACGTGTGTGGCCACCTGGATGAGTTTTGCCTTGAGAGCATCTGTTGAGGGCAAACCTTTGCTCGCGGCGGTATTGAGTTCCGCGCTGATACGTTCGGCTTCGTCGAAGTTGTACCAATACTCAGAGCGATCGACGGCCTCTTGAACGGAAATGCCGGATGCAGCATGCAGGCGCTCAAGCTGCTTGGCGAGATAGGCGGCACGCTCCGGGTTGGGTTTCCCGACATTCACAAATTCATGGTCGCTTCCGTGATGCTCAATGACCCTCTGCCCACGCTTAGCAGTAAGGAGTTCGTTGGCGAGCACCTCCGCCTGCCCGTGTCCGGCAGAGAGCAGCATAGCGCCCGGGGATTGTCCGGCGAGAGCGCACAGATCCTGCAGGCGGCGATTTGCCTCTGCCAGTTTAGCCGGAGAATCGCCCCGGTCGCTGCGAACAATGATGTCGCCGGCAAGGTCGTTGATATCCGTCTCAAGAGCTCTGAACAAAAGTATAGCCGGCGTCTCATTCGTAAACTGGCACAGCTTCTTCAGACGAATCAAATCAGAGGTTCGGCGAGATGGAGCATCCTGAGGCGAATGGACAATGCCGACAAGGTCATCGGTCACGTTCGACATATCGTCATAAAGAACACTATCCATCGCAGAGCCGGCATCTCGCCTCGCCTCACTACAATATGATTTGAGTTGTTCATATAGGCGGTTGGCAAGCGGAGAATCGCCCCGGTTCTGACGCACTTCCGATGCCAGCTGTTTCGAGGTCTTTTGGATATCCGGCGAAAGCGCTTGCTCCATATACCGATCAGTGTCATGATAACCTGCCAACGAGAACAACAATTTCAGACGCTCCCGCAGTCTAGTCTCAGTGGGAGGATCATGTTTGGAGCCATCTATATAAAGAGCCAGCTCATTGGCCACTGACTGAATAGTCGAACTGAATGCGCTTGTATCGAACCATACCGGCTCCGTTGCCAGTAACTCGCCGGACAATCGCTTTGCCTCCGGGCTCGCTTCATTTCCATCCTTGATCAGGTCAGCCAATTGTCGTATCAGGAAGCCTGTATGCGCCGATTTTGCCCGCCGTGTGATGTCGTTCTCGGTTGTGTCAATGTTGTAACGGGTTAAGTGATGGGTATTCCTGAGGGATATCAGCGCATCGCGTCTCGCACGCAATGTACGCGCAGTGCTCCCCGCTTCCCGCCCCTCCCCGATCTCGCGGGCCAGTAAATCGCTGACCTCGTTGAACATTCGCGCGGACTCATCATCCAGATAGTAATCGAGATTGGCATCCTTATCGTAACCGCCAAGTTTGCACATCTGCTCGTATGCGGATCGTTTTTGCGCATAGTCAGCCGTTTCCCGGCCGCCTTCGACCTCCGCCGCCGCGACAGTGTGGGCGGCGTTCGAAACATAGCTGTAAAAGCTGTCATGGAGTTGAGATTCCGGAGTAGTGCCGGCAAGTGTGCAGAACATTTGCAGCTGCTCTCGGAGCCTCACTGCGGCCGGCGTATCTCCATGCCCGGTTGCCATCAAATTGGTGAGATCCGTGCTGGCCTTATTGGCATAAGTTTGATACTCGTAACGCAACGCATTCTGAGGTGTATATAGTGTGGGAGCGCAAAGGGTTTGCAACTGTGAATTGAGCGTCGCCGCCAACTTGCCACTGCCGCGTCCCGCGACGACTTCCGCTGCGAGTTTCTTAGCCACAGCTCGAATCTGAGGTTCCGCCCGCTCCGTCTCCAGCCTCTTGCGCTCTTGCTTCGGAATGGCGAGCCACGATGTGTATCGCGTCGGCAGCCCATATCGATAGCTCAGCGCAATGATGTCCTTGCGAGAGCCGCCTTGCGCGGTTAAATGGGAAATCCAGTGTGCCGCCCAGAGCGCGATCGCTGGACTGTTCGGATCCGCCCCATTGCTAAGCTTGATGCGGCCGGCATACGGATCCGCCGAATTCACTCCCTGACCCGTCAACCTGATTGCGACACTTAACGAGCCCGCCTGACGGTATCTGCCGTAAACGACGGCAGACTGCCCGGCGCGGATCGACTTCGGCAGCGTGGTCCTAGAGTAAATCGACACTCCTGTCATCGAGAGCGAAGGATTGGAGATCGTGTGGTTGGGCGTCAGGCTGAGCGCAAAGTATCCGTCGTCTCCGCCGGCCCGCGCGGAAGTCGCGAAAAAGTTAAATGGCGTCTTCTTGAGCGTCTCACGAACTGTCAGAGCCTTCTGTGGATGGTAGTTGTGGCCGGACAGTTCGATGCGGTTGCCGCCGGGCTCAGAGATCACGGGCAGCCCGATGTTGTTGCCGATTGATGCAATACCGGCGTTTGCCGCAAGATGAACCACAAGGTGAACGTCGTCGAACATCGCGTCCATCGACTGAGGGTCAATTGGGAATGTGTAGCTGCAACTGCAGGCGACGATCGGAATGGCCTGAACAATGTCCATCTCCACCTTGAGATCCGCATTGCCCATCACCGGCGCAATACGCGCCCGGAAGCGATTGTGTGAGACCTGCTCCACCAATGCCGGATCACGGTTTACCCGCGTTAAGCTCGCATATATCTCGGCGGCTTTCTCCTTCTCAACGATTTGCGCTTTCACTTTTTCGTCGCCGAAGTAATAAGCAAATGTGGTGACAACCGCTCCATCGGGCAGCGTGTAAAGAAAATCCGCCTCCGTATTGGTGGGAAGCTCGTTCTGGAACGTTATGGCCAGATGGGTAAAGGCAAACGGCCCATCGATATGCGCCACGGCATCAATCGCCTTCGCGCGGATCGGCGAGGCAATCCCCTGCCCGACTTTGAGCTCGATTTGCGCGTTGGCTGGTATACCGGCGATGAGAAGAACAAGGAAAAACAGCAGTCCACAGATAGATTTCACGGCACACTCCGCATGCATACTACAAGTGTAGACAGCATCGTAGCAGATTGCCTTCAATTTCCTTTTGAATCATTTCTCCGGCTGGCGGTTTCAACCGCGCCCAGATAAAGATCACCTTTGGTGGAAAGTCCGCCTGCGTGGGTTCCTACGCTCCCGGCGGTTGAAACCGCGGCTAGGTAAAGATCACCTACGGTGAAAAACCCGCCTTCGCGGGTTCCTTGAGGTATCGCTTCGCGATATATTTTAAGATCGTCGCGAAGCGACACAGACAGGAGTCCGCGAAGGCGGACTTTGCGCCAAAGGCGGCCCCAATGTAGCGGGCGCCCACTTGTAGGCAGTTCAACCGCCGGGCCAGCGCTTGCGGGAGAGGGTTGCCCACAAGAAGCTATTCTTCTCCGCCTCGCTCACGGAGAAGAGCGGCCATCTCGTTGCGGCCTAATGCGATTGAGTAATGCAGGGGCGTCCACCCCTGGGCAGAGCGAGCGTTGACATTTGCGCCATGTCGGAGGAGGGCTTCTGCGATCTGGGTGTCGTTCCACCATTCGGCGCAGGCATGCAGGGGCGTCCAGCCAAAACTCTCTTCGACGGCGTTTACATCGCCGCCGTGTTCTGCCAGGAGGTCAACAACAACCACTGCCATCTCCTGCGGTCTCCAGTTCTGCGCCACATAGTGAAGTGGCCTCTTATTGTTCCCCTCGCGGCGCGGCGCGTTGGCGAGTTCAAGGTTCTCGGACAGCAATTGGCGAACACGGACGGCATCGCAAAACTGAGATGCCATCCAGATATTCATCGTGGGCGCCTTGGTCATCAAGTATTCGATCACCGCTGAAGCTCCTGAGGCAAAGCCAACCACGGCACATTCGAGCGGCGTTTCTCCGCGTTCGTTCTCCTTATCAATGAGATCCGGCTCGGCTTCAATGAGCGTCTTTACGAGAGAAAGAACACCCGCTCCAGCCACGGTGAAGATATCGTATGGATGACCGTATGAGGCAAGCAATTCTATCATTTCCGGGTGCCCTTGATGGCACCAGTTAGAATTGGCCCGCGCCAGCTGGAGAGCGCGAGTGTTGTCGTCATCGACAGCGTTGACGTCCGCGCCATTGTCGAGCAGTATTTTCGCAATGTCCACATAACCATAGCCCGCACTGATGAGGAGGCCGGTTCTCCCTCGATTGTCTCTTGCGGCAGCAAGGTTCGACTCCCCCTTCAATAGAGCCTGGATCTGGTTAGCGTCACCGGTATGGACGGCGCGGAAGAAATCCTGTGTGTCCTTGCCGATACCGGCAAGGGTGGCGTCGATACCGCCCGCCGCCACGAGCAGCGCCACGATATCGCGTGCGCCCTTAGCGGCTGCCGCGCGGACATCCGTTTCGCTAACATTTGCGCCGCGCGCAATAAGCAGCTCGACACTGGCTGCCTTTCCAGCCTGTATTGCAGCAGCCAACGGGGATTGGCTTGCGATGCCGTAACCGTCCGTCATTGTGGAGTTCAGAAGGGCCTGGTCCTCATTCATCATGCGCGCCGCTTCGGTCACATCACCCGACTTGAGCGCATCGAAAAATCGAATGATATTCAGAACGCTGTCGACAGTGCCCGTGCGATCTTGATGAAGTGTCTCTTTTACCATATCCGTGATCCTCTCTCTGAGATGAGCGCGAGCGGAATGGAGACGTTTCTTTACAGTCGAGAGCGGCACTTCCAGAAATTCTGCGATGTCGTTATACGAGTACTCACTGATGTAGAACAGGGTAACGGCAACGCGTTCATTTTCGCCAAGGGTATCGATGGCATCGCGGATATCGTCCCCCTGGCGGCTGCGTTCGAATATGAGCGCAGGCTCGTATTCGACACATCCGATCTCCAGTGCATGGTCCAGGGGAACGGTTGAAAGCCGCTTTCGCCTTATCAGGCGGTGGCAGTGCGTGATCACGATCCGTTTTAGCCACACCGGAAAGGTTGCGGGATCGCGTAGCGTGGGGAGATGAAGCCACGCCGTGATCAACGATTCTTGCGTGACATCGTCCGCGCTATGGCTGTCTCCCAGCCGTGCCCGGGCGTAGCCATAGGTCATATCGTAGAACTGCCTGACAACTCGCCCAAATGCCCGGTGGCGCTCGTCGAAGCTTGCAGTCTCATCGCAGGCGCGGATAACCCACTCTCGAAAATCTTCCATTTAACCCTCTCGCGTCTCTCTCATAACAAGGAGCCACATGGGGAAAGAAAAGTTACCAATGTCTATCTGCAAGCTTCTTCAGATAGACATGCTGGTCTCTCTCGTCAATCGTCACTGCCATCAGAGTGGCATCTCTGGTTAGCTCGACGCTGCCGATAGCCAGATCTTCAACGAGGATCTTGGGCGAATTGCCCTGTAAATTCCACGCGACAATCGTGTGGGCTGAGTGGAAAATGGCCGTTTTTCCATTTGGGGTCCATCCGACAATATCTGCCTGGCTATCCGAGTAAGGCCAGGTATATAACCGGGATTTCTCCCAATCGCTGATGTTGTAAAATGCTACCTGGCCAGGCCGGAAACTGATTTCAGAGAGACCGTCAGTATATTCTCCCCCAGCGGCCACCGTCTTTCCGTCCGGAGAAAGGGCAACCGATGTGGCGGCTTCAGGCAACGAGACGAGTTCACCGGTATCGACTTTCCAGATCGCGAAATCAAGATTGTTTGCGCCCGCAATGATACCGTCTGCCGAATACGACAACTTATGCGCGCCAAGCCCGTCAAAGTCTTCCGCGTGTCCCAGGGTTTTTATTTGTTTCCCGGACTCCGTATCCCAGAGGATGATCCGGCAATCGGCGCAGCCGCTGGCGAGGCGGCGACCATCGGGCGAATATGCGACCGACGAAATGCCTGTGCCGTCGACTTTCCAGTGGGACTTCTGTTTCCAGGTCTTTGTGTCGAAGATAGTGACGTATCCAAATCGGTGCGCAGCAAATGGGTCGGTCGCAGAAGACGCAGCAAGTTGTGTTCCATCAGGAGAAAATGTGAGATCTCCGAAGAGCAACTCGTCCTCAGGCAGTGATGCCACTTTCTGCCGGGAGGCAACGTCCCAGATTTCAACCTCTCGCTGCGGCGCATGGAACAACCCTCCACCCTGCTGGACGTCGATTGCCAGGTAACGGCCGTCCGGCGAAAATGCCATGTCCCATACGCCGTCGAACGTGGCGGGCAAGGCTTCAAGGCCCTCTTTTTCCAGCCATTGGCGGTCGGCCTCAGGATCGGGTGTCCGTCGGCCTCTATCCTTTTTTTGCAGAACCTTACGTGATCGAACGATCCGCCAACCAGCCTTCTCCCTCTTCCAATCGTCGTACCAATCTTCGTCATCAATGTAGTCAATAAACCGATCCAGCGGATGCGTGCCCTCTGCTTTGAGATGCTGTGACACATGGGCTGTGACGATATTGCCTTTTTGAGTTATGCCAAGGATTGCGGTATGCGACGTGAGCGGGCCGCCCCAACTGAAGAAGATGTCCAGAAGACGATGACGATCGTCCACGCTCTGCGCAGTTCCGCCAGAAACTCCCGTTCCAGACCAGTCCGGACGATAGAGAGCGAGCGAAGCAGACATGTCCCGGCGGGAGAAGCTGCGATCTTGCGCGGCATATACGGCAGTGATGGCACTCTTAGAAGCCGCCGGAACAGGAGAGGAAATTGCAGGTATGGAAGGCGTTATGATAGCGCAGACGGCGACAAACGGTATCGCCCGCAAAAGACATTGTAGAACTCGCGGCAATTAAAAACCTCCGGCAAGGCTGATGAAATAGGAGAGATTCATTGTTACCAGCCAGGCATGAAACGACGGGGACAATCCTGAGTGTTTTAGGTGTTCTGGGATGCCGGCTTATTCCATCATGCCGTCCTATCCACGATTGCCTCGTGAGAATGTATTTCGTACCAAGCGCTCCACATCGCGGACCGTGGGTATAGCGGAAAATTGTTGGGGGCGCAAGAAGGCGGGCACATTTAGATCAGCGTTTGACGGCCTGGCGAATAGGAGATCGCCGAATCCACCAGTACGTTCCACGACTTTCACGTCATCCAAGTTAATGTCGGAAAATGAACGGACAACTCTCCTATTACCACTTATTACGACTAGAATCCGCTGATTGGTTACGCCATATGCTATTGTCTTCGACCGCTGTGCGACCCAATATGGCGCGCCCACAGCTTGGAACACCAGACCAGCGGCAGTGATGACATACAGGAACGCTGCCGGCCCCTGCCCAATGTGGGATGCTAATAGGCCGTTAAATCTCGATATGAGGAAGAAAAGTACGACACCCCACGCAACTGAAACGTATACTAGCGAAAGCACGCTTTTAGCTGATTGTATCGGATTCGGACAGCCCGTCCACAGAATAGTCTCACCATCCTCAAGTTCACGACGGATCTCATTTTCGGGCTGAATCATTGTGCAGTCCTCGTGTAGAAGCTCATTGCATGCGGAAAATTACGCGTGTATTATCGCTAGAATATCCGTGAAACGATATTTACGGGCATAGGTAACCGCCAGGCGCACTTTTGGGTTTGTGAGATCGAGCTTTGCCCCATGGGCAATTAGCTGGCGTACTGAGCCTGTGTCTCCGGCGACGATGGCGAAAGGAAGGGCGATTATCCCTTCGAAAGATGTCTGGTTCGGATCTGCGCCGGCTGCAAGCAGCACGCGAGTGAGCTCCGCCCGGTTTTTCCCAACCCTGCGCCCGTTTGCGCCGGTTATGCACTCAGCAAGTGTGATATCGGACTGCGTTTGCGCCTTATCCATATACCACTTGTCCGGATCGGTCATCTCGTTTTGGACCAGAGCAGGATAGGCAGATTGAGAGAGTTGAGCGCCATGCGCAACAAGAAACTTGACCTCGGGCACATTCCCATTGTAAATCGCTCCATCAAGGAAAGCAGCCTTTTCACTGTTTCTCAGATGCGCGAAGGCGCCGTGCTGCGACAGGATTTGAAACATCCGTGGCGATAACGCATTCGACGATTCTTCGAGAGCTGATTTCGAATCTGATGTGCGCGCCGTCAAAACCTCAACAAGAACGCCACCGTCAAGCAGACTTTGAGCAGATACGGTATCGTCGCACATAACGGAATTCTTCAGCCAGAACGCAGCATCGCTGCCTGTCAGATAAGCCGGATCGTATCGTCGAATATCCTTCATAATACGGCGCTGGCCTTCACTTTGATCGGCGGCAGGCCAGGGTCCCATTAGCTGCTGCTCTTCGGTAATCACGAAAGCCGGGACAGCCGGAGCAAGATGGGATTTATATCTCGCCGCAAAAAGTACGGAACCAAGCAGAAGCGCGCCACCGGCAGCAACAGACACTAAGATTGAACGCATAGAGATCATGATTTAACTTCATCCAAAGACCGCCACCGGTTCCAGCCTCTGTATTCGATAACCTGCTTCAGTCTTTCGTTGTTATAGACACCGAAAATCAGCATCGGTTGCGAGATATCACACAAGAGAAAGGTCCACGATCCAGGCATCCGGCACGTGCGCTTCGACGGCTCGCAAGGCCAGATCAACCCAGGCGTCTGCGGTATCGATGATGATGCCGTCGGTGGTGGCGACAACTTTGCCGCACTCCTTTAGCTCGCGGTCGGGGCTGAAGACGGTTTCCACTGTCCAGGGTAATGCATGGGTCTCGGCGAATTCTCGCATACGGGCGGCAAGGCGGCCGCTGTTGGATACGGGGCTGTCGAGGAGCCAGGTAACAGAGGCTGGCTCTAGTTCGTCCAATGTAAGCCGCATCATGTCGATTGCTCCATTGGTTTCGTCGACGAACCGGTAGTTGCCGTGGACGCTGGCGATATCGCGCAGGCAGCCGTCGCGGCATCTCAAAAGCACGCCATGTGAGAGAGCCGCTTCGAGGGTGATAAGGACATTGAAACCGTCCACCATCAGCTCGCGTCCCTCAAGATTACCTGTCGTGATCCGCGAGGCCATACGGGTGGACATTGCCTCATCATTGCAGGAGGCGCGAAAAACGGCGACAAGTTGCCGCGCATGCAGGAGATGGCGGTCGCCGACGAGTTTCATAGCCGATGGCACGGCATACCCGCGCGTGAGCAGCCAGCTCAACTCCTCAACAGCCAGCTTTATGCGTTCCACGGAACGGGCGTTAAACAGGCGATGGTCCTCGGAATTGGCTCCACGATGCGGCATATTATCTCCCCGCCTTCAAATCTGCGCCGAAGTGTTCACGTTTCCCATGAAGCATACCACCATAGTGAGCATCACAGGACGTCGCCGCCAAGTTCCAGGACGTAAACAATCATTGTCCTTACTTGCCTAAAAACGGGCAAATCTGCCCTTAAGCAAGACGACTCACATTTTTACGAAAACCCTTTTCTAGGAATCGCTTGACATGCAATACTAGTTGTGCTATCATGCATTCATCCACCCGTTAACAACTCGGGAGGCATAATTTCGAAGGAAATAATAATGAAACCATCTCAGCGTAACCATGTCTCTGGTTTTACTCTTATTGAATTGCTCGTTGTTATAGCAATTATAGCGATTCTCGCCGCCATCCTGTTTCCCGTCTTCGCCAAGGTCCGAGAGAAGGCCCGGCAGACCTCCTGTCTCTCAAACGAGAAGCAGCTTGGACTGGGCTTTGCTCAGTACGTTCAGGATAACGAAGAAACGTATCCTGGCGGCACCATTGCAAATGTCCTCTCCGGCAATGACCACTTCGGCATCGGATGGGCGGGACAGATCTACCCGTATGTGAAGTCGACCGGCGTTTACGCCTGCCCCGACGATAGGGCCCAGAGCCAGCCGAACGCAAATCCGCCGATGTACGAAGTCTCTTACGCGATGAACACCCATATCATCAACTCCTATCTCTCGTCGGCCTTTAACAATCCGCAGGGTCCCATGGGCAAATTGTCCGGCTTAAATGCTCCCGCGCAGACTGTATTGCTCTGCGAAGTGACCAACAACCTCGCGAGCATCACATCGATTGACGAAGGGTTTTCGCACAACCCGCCGGCCACTCACTTTTCCGTAGTATCCAGCGCATCAGGCGGCTGCCTCGGCGTCACGCCGGGCGCTTACGATTCTCAGGCAAGAGTATCAACCGGCCCCGTTGACCTGAACACCGGCGGCCTCGACGGCACAACGGGTCGCCACACCGATGCAGCGAATTACCTCCTGGCCGACGGACACGCCAAGTGGATCCAGGGCGCCAGAGTATCCAGTGGCGGCAATCCCGCATTCAGCGCGACCGATCCGCCGAACCGCTATAACAACGCAGCCGGCACCGCATTCCCCGGCAACGCCCAGTTCCCGCAATACACGGCGACATTCAGCACAAACTAAGAGATACGACATGTTCTGCTCCCGACAGCGCCCTCTGGGCGCTGTCGGGGCCGTAGCGCTTACGTGGCTTTCGATAGTATCTCTTGACATGCAATACTAGTTGTGCTATCATACATCAATCCTATTGGAAACAGATCGGCAGATATAATTTCGGAGAAATTGATCATGAAACCCTCTCAACGTAACAATGTCTCTGGTTTCACTCTTATTGAACTACTCGTAGTTATAGCAATTATAGCGATTCTCGCAGCAATCCTATTCCCCGTCTTCGCCAAGGTTCGTGAGAAGGCCCGTCAGACCTCCTGTCTCTCCAATGAGAAGCAGCTTGGGCTTGCCTTTATGCAGTACAGCCAGGACAACGACGAGACGCTGCCTAACGGCACACAGCTCAACTTCGGCGGCTCTCTTGGCGCCGGATGGGGCGGACAGGTATTCCCGTACGTCAAGAGCATCGGAGTTTACCATTGCCCGGACGACTCGACTCCCGGCATTCCGGGCGCAACCCCACCGCAATACCCTGTCTCCTATGCATATAACACGAACATTCCCAATACCTTCAATGCAGGCAACGGGCTGCCGATAACGCTTGGGAAACTACCCGCGTTCACATCTCCTGCCAAAACCGTTCTGCTTTCAGAAGTTACCAATGCCTATGGAGCGGTTAACGTGGCAAACGAGGGCGGCGCAGTGAACAACGTCTCGCCGGGCAGCACAGGCAATGCGTTCTTTGACGGCCAGGCGCACGGCAACCAGGACTCGCCGACAGTGAAGGGCGCAACAGGCTACCTTGCCGGCTATTCGAAAGACATCAGCCAGCCGCTCGGCCGCCACACCGACGGCGCTTGCTACCTCTTTGCGGATGGCCATGCTAAATGGGTACGCGGTTCACAGATGTGCCCGGGCGCAAACGACGCCGCAACGCCCACTTCTCCCCCAACCCCGGCTGGCGCTTACTTTAATAACGCCGCAGGCGCGGACTTTGCCGGAGACGCCAATTTCCCGAACTATGTAGGAACATGGAGCGCGATCTAGCGTTCGTATTCCGCACAAGTCAAACGACTCCACGTCTCCTCTTTCAAGAGACGTGGAGCATACTTTTTGCCGTCCCTGAGCTCGTACTTTGATTCATTCTGCTGCCACTGCCTCTGCTCCCTTGTTGTTGATGTCGGATATTGAGAAATCGTTTCCCGGTGTCCGCGCCATCCGCCATGGGCAGCTCGAACTGCGCGCCGGCGAAGTCCATGCCCTCATGGGAGAAAACGGAGCCGGAAAAAGCACGCTCATCAAGATCCTCTCAGGAGCGCACCGACCCGATGGGGGCACAATCGCCATCGACGGAGTGCCTGTCTCCATCAATACCCCCCTCGATTCCCAGGCGCAAGGCATCGCCGTCATCTATCAGGAGTTCAACCTCGTGCCAACCCTCTCCGCACGGGAGAATATCTTCCTGGGACAGGAGCAGGGGGGATTGCTGGCCGTCAAGGATGAGCATCGGCGCGCCATAGAGCTCTTTGACCGCCTGGAAACCAACATCAATCCATCCACACTTTGCCGCGATCTCTCCGTCGCACAGCAGCAGGTCGTCGAGATCGCCAGGGCGCTCGCCCGCAATGCCCGCATCCTCGTCATGGATGAACCGACCGCCGCCCTCAGCCGCCATGAGGTCGAAAAGCTCTTCACCATCATCGAAGAGCTGCGTAGACAGGGAATGGGCATCGTCTATGTCAGCCATCGCCTCGATGAGATCTTCCGCATCTGCGATCGCGTCACCGTCATGCGAGACGGAGAGTACATCACCACCAGGGATATCTCAGAGTTGTCACGCCAACGGATCATCGAACTGATGGTGGGACGAAAACTCGAAAACGAGTTTCCAGGGCGCGAGGTAAAGATCGGCGCGGTGCGGATGGAAGTGAGGAACATCACACGCGGCACGGTGGTGCGAGGCGTTAGTTTTGAATTGCGGCATGGTGAAGTCCTCGGCTTGACCGGCCTTGTGGGATCGGGACGAACCGAAGTCGCCCGCCTCTTGTTTGGAGCCGATCACCGCGATTCGGGCGCCATTCTGCTCGACGGGCAGCCGCTCTCCCTGAGGTCGCCCATTGATGCCATCCGCCATCGTATCTGCCTGCTCACCGAGGACCGCAAGACACAGGGGTTGGTTTTAGGATTGTCGGTCAGAGAGAACTTCGGTCTTCCCAACCTCGACCACTTCTCTCGCCTGGGATGGGTGAACCGCAAGGCGGAGAAACGCGGGTTTTCTCACTATATCGAGAGCCTGCACATCAAGGTTTCCCACATGGAGCAGCTGGCGCGCAACCTCTCTGGCGGCAACCAGCAAAAGGTCGTTCTCGCCAAGTGGTTGCAGTCGAATGCGGACATCATCATCATCGATGAACCCACACGCGGCATCGATGTCGGGGCGAAGTACGAGATCTACCTTCTGATCAACGAACTGGCGGCGCAGGGAAAGTCCATCCTGATGATCTCCTCCGAACTCCCCGAAGTGCTGGGGATGAGCGACCGTATCCTGGTCATGCATGAGGGCCGCATCGTGGGCGAGATCGATGATGTCGCCCAGGCGACACAGGAACAGATTTTAGGGTTCACGGTGGCAGATGTCAACACTGACAACAGCAATGTTGAGAGAGCCGGATCGAATGTGAAGTCTATGGAGGCAAGATTGTGACGCGTCCCGGCTTAAGTGAAACGGCATGGCGTGATAGATATATTGAGATCGGGCGAACCTTTCTTTCCAGCTACGGGATGGCAGTGGTGCTGCTGCTGTTGTGCGTCTACTATTCGTGGGCAACTCTCAAGGTGCAGCAGCCCCAGGGGGATGCCGCCGCACAAACCGTGGTGGCACAGATCACTGGTAACCTTCCCAAAGGTTCTGCAGTGTTGATCGTGGGCAGTGTCAGCGATGAGGACGAGCATTTCGCCACGGGAGCAGCCCAGCGTCTTCAAAGCGGCGGCTATCAGGTTGCGGGAACCGTGCTGGGCGATCCCGTCATGGTGCGACAGGCTCTGCTCGATGCCCAGAAGAAGGGAACCCCGCTGAGCGCTATCGCCACCACATCCGCCTGCGCTTTCTGGACCGTGCTTGAGGACCTGCCAAACAAGTATCCGTCTTTCCCCCAGGCGCAGGTGTACTACGGAAAAAGCTACCGCTGGCCGCTGTTCCTGCAAAGCGAGAACCTGCTCAATATCGCCAATCAAACCGTGGTCGTGGCGGTCATCGCAGTGGGCATGACACTGGTGATTGTCACCGGAGGGATCGACCTCTCCGTGGGAAGCCTGGTGGCCCTGGCCGCCGTGGTCGCGACCCTCTTGATCCGAAAGTACGGTGGGGCGGGAGCGACGGATGCGACCATGACCTGGGCGAGCATCGCTGCCGTGGGGCTCTGCGCCGGTACGGGGTTGTTGTCCGGTATCACCATTACCGCGTTCCGTCTGCCTCCCTTCATTGCGACTCTGGGAGTGATGCAGATCGCCAGCGGCCTCGCCTTCATGCTCTCCAAAGGCGCATCGATCTATGACGTGCCGGACACGTTCACACAATTGGGGCGCGGCACGGGGCTATTCGGGATTCCCTATGCGGTGATCATGATGGCTGTGATCTATCTGGCTGCCCACTTTGTGATGACACGCTCCAAGCTGGGCCGCTACATCTATGCGGTGGGAGGCAATTCGGAGGCGGCTCGTTTGTCGGGTGTTCGGGTCTCTCCGGTGATCCTGCTTGTCTACACGCTCTCGGGGGCGATGGCGGGTCTGGGCGGTGTGGTGCTGGCGTCTCAGCTCAAGAGTGGCGCGCCGACCTATGGGGTCTCCTATGAGTTGTATGTGATCGCGGCGGTTGTGGTGGGCGGCACCAGTTTGAGCGGTGGTCAGGGAAAGGTCTTTGGCACGCTGATCGGGGCTTTCATTATCGCGGTCATTCAGAACGGGATGAACCTGACGGGGGTTGAGACTTACACACAGCGTGTGGTGCTCGGGATCGTCATTCTGGGGGCAGTGCTGCTGGACATGCTCAAGCACCGCGAC